>Ga0209370_1000069_pt1 | contig 287118 bp, 201 predicted proteins | sample AgamicAtPrz_FD_187164 | JGI IMG/M metagenome (GOLD analysis project Ga0209370, IMG submission 187164) | Agave microbial communities from Guanajuato, Mexico - At.P.rz (SPAdes) (version 2) | ecosystem: Host-associated > Plants > Phyllosphere > Phylloplane/Leaf | place: Guanajuato, Mexico...
TTCTATTGCAGCCGACATTGTGCTTCGTCCTTCTCCAAGTCCCAGAATGGCTATTTTTAACATTGGTTGTGGTTATTTTAGATTGTTGATTTTAGATTTTAGATTGTTTTCGAAATCTTCTTTGAGGTTAGTTTTATTTTTCACGCAGATTACGCAGATCTAGCAGATTTTCTTTTTTCTTGATTCTCTACTACGATCTTTCTTCTTGCTTCTTTCCTCTTTTATTTCTTCTCTTCGACATTCACTTTGTTTAAGAAAATCCAGGTTTCATCTGGTTTTGCGCCTTCTATTCCCGATTGGTATTTTTTCATTAAGGCATTCCATTGATCTACTTTCGGATTATTTTCAGTTGTTTTCGGATTTAGTTTATCTAAACTTTCTCCTTTTGGAATACTGATTATCAAGATTAATTGTCTGTCTTTTTTGAAAACTTGCAATTGCTGAAAATCGGCATTACAAAAACCTTTGGCAACTTCTGGCCATTTTTCAAATTGCGTTTTATGATACTCTACATATTCTTGTTGCAGTTTTTCATCGGCAGGAAGATTTGCTGTTAAAACGACATTTTCCCAATCTGATGCTGGTTTTGAATCTTTACATCTTTCGAAATTTTGGAAATCGTAAACCAAATCTTCATAGATTTTAATTTGTAAAGATGGAAAAGCACCCGCCAGTTTACGTTTTGTCCTTTCCGGCTGATTCATTTTTCCGTAAATCACCAAATGATTTTTCCATTGGTACAATTCCTGACCCACGATTCTAAATCCAACCAAAGTCGATTTGATTTTTTCAATATCAAAATCAGAACCTATCAATTCGATTGCGTATGGTTTCGGCATTTCCTGCAATCCCCATTTTTCATCAATTACAACTTCTTTTTCTAAATCTCTATATGGCGCTCTAATTCCAGCAGCGTCTTTAATTTTTGAACTTACATACGGATCATTATGTTCCCAGATATTTCCTTTTGGACCGTTATGATTTTTAAGGATTTTCTTTTCGGCAATCCAGTTGTTTTTAATTGTAAAGCCTTCGCTTCCTTCATCGGTATACAAATACAGCCATAAAAACGGGTCATGTGCATAAGGACTGTTGTAAACTTTGTCGATGTAATTTTCTTCTATTCGGCTATTTGGCTGAGCAGAAAGCGTGTAAATTCCCGAAACATCATGCAAATGTTTGGCATAATGATGAATTTTATTTCCTATAATTTTATTGTTTTGCATCACATTAGGTGTGTGCGTCCAACCCCAGCCCATTGCGATTCCAGAGTATGATACATCTGAAATTTCGTTGTGTTCAATTGTAATATTTCGAACAAAACCAGCACTGATTCCAAGAGTTCCCCAATCTTCATTGGTTACGTTTGTGATTAAATTATCAGAAATCACTTCATCCGAACACATTTCTCTTTCATCCTGTATAATCAAAGGCAAATGCGCTTCAAAAGCTTCTTCAGAGAAAATTCCAACATTAATGGCACTTCCACCAATGTCTTTAAATAAATTTCCTTTTACAGTATTGTGATTTGTTCCTTTATTTAAATCTAAACCAGTCGAAGCCAAATGTTCAAAACGGCATGATACAAACTGAATATTATTCGCATAATTTACTTCAACCGCTGCGCGAGGTCTTCCCACCCAAGCCTGATTCTCTAAATTGGCCTGATTTGGCGTTCCCGGCTGTTTCAATTTGTAAGCATCCAGCAAATACAAACCCGACTGCAATGGCACGTGACCTTGTTGCGATGGACGAAGCCAGTTGCTGTATTGAAACGAAATTCCTTTAAATTGAAAATGATGTACAGGAGAATCGATTGTTCCTTTTACTTCTACGAGATTTTCTAAAACGGGAGCTGTAACGGTAACCGAATTCATTTCTTCGCCAGCTCTTGGAATATAATAGATTTTAGCATTTCTCTTATCCAAATACCATTCTCCAGGCTCGTTTAAAAGCGAAAGATCATTGTTTAAGAAATAGGCTGAATTTCCGTTGTTTTTAGAAATCCACGGTGCAGGCCAAGGATGCTCGCTTTGAATACGGCTTTCTGGTTCTTCAAACGAAAGTTTAGCACTGTCTTTTTGAACTTCTATATTTTTGATACGCAAATTAGCATTCGACCACCATTGCACAATAAACATTTCCATTCCTGGTTCGAACTTGACCGATTTATCTTTAAACGGAATCCAACAGGTTTGTTCTTCGTGATTCCACGATAAAATACGTTCCATAGTCGTTCCAGCTGTATTTTTGGCTCTTACGGCTTTTTTACCGTTTACCCATAATTGTCTATAATCAATTAGGCTTCCCGCTTTTTTAGGAGCATCTGCCACCCAAACTGATCCTTTTTTAAGTCCGTTGATAACGGTTGTAGATTTTGTCCAGTTTTTGATTTCGATTCCGCCATTTATAATAGGTCTTGCATTTGCATCGGCTACAATTGTTGTCGGACTTTCCGCCGTTCCCGAATCTTCAGGACGCACAAATAAAGGTTCGTTTAAATAATACGTTCCGTTCATTACTATGATTCGGATTCCGTCTTTTATAGATGGATCTTTTAATCGGCGTAGTTCTCTGGCTTTTCGCATCGCCATGTGAACTGTTGCCAGCGGACTTGATTTTGTTCCGATGTTCGAATCTTTTCCTGATGGTGAAACCCAAATTTCAGCTCCACTTGCCGAAAGCGAGAATACCATCAAAAAAACAATTAGTAATTTGTTGAAAGGAATTAAACGCATTATTTATAGTATTGATTTTTTTCTTAATCTAAAATTACGAGGCATATATTTAAAGCGCTATAAATTTTACAAATAATTGTATTTTTAACACTTTTTACCAAATAACAGGGACAATTTAAAAGAATATAAAATGACTAGCATCCTGTACCCTCCTGTAATATTAGCATTAAGATATTCACTTTAAAAAATGAGCATTTCGGCATCTTCTAATTTCCCAATCTAAAAAAGTTAAATTCATAAAAATTCTGTGATAAATGCACTAAAACTATCATTTCATATTATTTTTTTAATAGATTTGTGTAATCGATTACATTAAGTATTTCAAAATTAAAAAAGCGTAATTTTATTTATTGAATAAAAATTTCGTTGATAAAAAATTGAATTAACAGCGAATCGGTTTCTTAAAAAGACTTTTAACTATAATACGATACGAATGAAAAATAACCTAAAAATCCTTTTATGCATTGCTCTTGCCTCTTTTGCTTTGAGTTTCAATACAGTTTCTGCACAAAAATCTGATACTTATAAAAATATTGAGTTTAAAATGGCTGAAGTCCAAGAGCCTGTAATCCCGAATTACAATGTAAATTTAAAAGACTTTGGAGCAGTTAATGGCGGTTATATTTTAAACACAAAAGCTTTTGCAGATGCGATTGATGCACTTTCTAAAAAAGGAGGAGGAAAACTAATTATTCCGCCAGGAATCTGGCTGACGGGTCCAATTATTCTGAAAAGTAACATTGAGCTTCATGCAGAAAGAGGCGCATTAATCAAATTCAGCACCGATAAATCTTTATATCCAATAATCGAAACTAGCTTTGAAGGTTTAAACACTTGGCGTTGCATCTCTCCTATTTATGGAAAAAACTTAGAAAACATTGCTTTTACAGGAAACGGCGTTTGGGATGGTTCTGGTGAAGCTTGGAGACAGGTTAAAAAAAGCAAACTGACAGACGAACAATGGAAGAAATTTGTAGCTTCAGGAGGAGTTTTAAACGAAAAGAAAGATAGCTGGTATCCTTCTGAACAATATTTAAAAGGTGCAAAAGGTGCAGATCAGAATATTCGTCATGATTTGAAAACGAAAGAAGATTTTGAAGCTATTCATGATTTCCTACGTCCGGTTTTGGTAAGCATTCAAAATAGTAAAAGAGTGATGTTTGACGGACCGGTTTTTCAAAATTCTCCTGCTTGGAATCTTCATCCTTTATTAATCGAGGATTTAATTGTTCGAAATGTAACTGTTAGAAATCCGTGGTTTTCTCAAAATGGTGACGGACTTGATATAGAATCTTGTAAAAATGTAATTATTGAAAACTCAAGTTTTGATGTAGGTGACGACGCGATCTGTATTAAATCGGGTAAAGATAAGGATGGACGCGACAGAGGTGTTCCTTGCGAAAATATCATCGTTAAAAACAATATCGTTTATCACGGTCATGGCGGTGTTACGGTTGGAAGTGAAATGTCTGGCGGCGTAAAAAACCTGCACGTTTCGAACTGTACTTTTATGGGAACGGATGTCGGTCTTCGTTTTAAAAGTACTCGCGGGCGTGGTGGTGTTGTAGAAAACATTTATATCTCAGATGTTTTTATGACTGATATTCCATCTCAGGCAATTTCATTTGATTTATATTATGGCGGGAAATCTATTGCTGAAACTTTAGCCGAAGGCGGAAATACCGTTAGCACAAAAGCAATTCCTGTAAACGAAGAAACACCTCAGTTTAAAAATATTGTGATCAAAAATATTACGATTAAAGGTGCTCAGCAAGCGGTATTTTTACAAGGTCTTCCTGAAATGAATTTAGAAAATATTGAAATCACAAACTTGATTGCTAAAGCACAAAAAGGATTTTCTATTATTGACGCTAACGGAATTAAAATCAGCAACGCACAATTGGATATCGAAGCCAAAAACGCTTTCGAAATTTATAATACTAAAAACCTTTCGCTGAAAAATATCGAGTTTAATCCTTCTTCTTCAAATGCCATTACGATTAATGGTGAAGCAAGTAAGAATATTGATTTGAGTGGATTATCTAAAAACTCTACAATTGGAAAAGAAGTTCCAAAGAAAGCTGTAAAATTCTAAATCGTACCGAGAAATACATAAACCAAACTTCTCAAAAGCTCCAGCGGAGCAGAATATTTATAGAATATCAATAAATAAATGAAAAGCTCCAGCGGAGCGACATGTTTTTTATAATACATATGTCGCTCCGCTGGAGCTTTATATTGTAAATCTATATTTCTTTCTATAAATATTTCGCTTCTCCGAAGCTTACATAACGACTTGGCGTCTTTGCGAGAAATAATTAAACCATCTAAATTTGAACTTATATCACTTATATGGTTCAAAAAAGCTATAGTTTATAAAATGCTTTAGCATTTTCAAACCAAATCTTATTCTGGTCAACAATCGAAAATTCAGCAATATAATCTTCGAAAATTTTCACCACTTCATAATAATCAGAAGCTACATTAAGAACCGGCCAGTCTGATCCGTACATTAATTTATCAACTGAAAAATTTTCAAAAATCACATCTAAATACGGTTTTAAATCTTCTGATTTCCAGTTTTTCCAGTCGGCTTCTGTGACCATTCCGGAGATTTTGCACCAAACATTGTCATATTTTGCGATTTCTTCGATTCCTTTTTTCCAAGAATCAATACTTCCTGATTTAATATCTGGTTTCGCAATATGATCAATTACAAAACGCTGTTCTGTAAAATCTTTAACCAAACGTATTGCAGCCGGAAGCTGTCTGTGGAAAATTAATATATCGTAAGTATAATTAAATGGTTTTAAAGCTTTGATTCCTCTCCTGAATTCTGCTCCATCCATAAAATCATCCGCTTCGCCTTGAACTACATGTCTAAACCCTTTTAGTTTTTTTTGATCTGAAAAGAATTGCAAACGTCCCTCGATATTTTCATTTCTCAAATCGATCCATCCTACGACTCCTTTTATAAAATCATTTTTAGAAGCTAAATTCAATAAAAAATGGGTTTCTTCTTCCGATTGGCTTGCTTGAACCGCAACACAACCTTCAAACTGATTTTCTTTTAATATTGGTTCTAAATCTTCAGGAAGAAAATCTCTTTGGATTACCGCCATGGTTTCATCAATCCAGCTGTCTCGAACGGGGTCAAACTTCCAAAAATGCTGATGGGAATCTATTCTTTTACTCATAACTTTTTAATTAACATCGCTGATTAATGCACGATCTAAATGTACGTAACCTCCATCCACAAAAACAAATTGTCCTGTAGTATGCGACGATTTTTCTGAAATGATGAAAAGTGCCGTATCTGCAATTTCTTCTGTTTTGGTCATTCTTCCTTCAAACGGAATGCTTTTGTTGATTTTCTTTAAAACCGTTTCACCATCAGGCAATGTTTTAATCCAATCTTCGTAGGCCGGCGTGTAACTTTCTGCAATAATAATTGCATTCGAGCGAATTCCATACTGAATCAAATCGACAGCCCATTCTCTTGTTAATCCCAAAACTCCACCTTTCGCAGCAGCGTAACCAGAAGTTCCACCCTGCCCTGTTAAAGCGACTTTTGAACCAATATTTAGAATATTTCCTTTGGATTCCTTTAAATATGGAAGCGAATATTTAGCCAATAAAAAGTAACTGACAACATTCAGTTTCAAAGAATTCATAAAATCCTCGTAGCTTGAATCTAGTCCTGCTCCGTCATTTACGCCCACATTATTGATTATAGCGTCAATTCTCCCATATTTAGCTCCAATTACTTTTACAGCATTTTCCATTGCCACAGGATCGGTTACATCAGTCTGCACAAATAATGAATTAATGCCTCTTTTTTGAAGTTTTTCTACGTATTCGAAACCTCTTGCGTTTCTATCAACCAAAACCGGAATTGCACCTTCATCTGCTAATCTGTTAACGATTGTTTCTCCGATACTGCCTTCTTTTCCAGCCGAACCAGAAACGACAACTATTTTATTTTTTAAGTTTAAATCCATTTTGTGGGTATTTAAAAGTTATCAAGCAAACCTAACAGGTTTTAAAAACCTGTTAGGTTTCTCTCTTAGTCTATTTCAATCAACGCTTTAATCACATTATTTTTAGGATCAATCAAATTTCCAAAATCAGTAATCATTTCATCAAAACTAGTTCTGTGTGTGATGTATTTTTTAGGATCTATTTTTCCTTCTTTCAAACATTTCATCACATATTCGAAATCTTCAATTGTCGCATTTCTGCTGCTCATTAAAGTCGATTCTCTTTTGTGAAAATCAGGATGACTGAAACTTAATTCTCCTTTTTGAAGTCCAACCAAAACAAATCTTCCGCCATGCGAAATATAATTGAAAGCGCTGTTCATCACTTTCTGGTTTCCAGTCGCATCAATTACCACATTTGCCATATCGCCATTGGTTAATTCAGCTAATTTTTGAGCCACGTCATCGTTCAACGGATTAATCGTTTCATCAGCATTTAGTTCCGTTTTACAGAAATTTAATCTGTAATCGTTAATGTCCATTACAATTACCTTTGCTCCAGCAATTTTAGCAAACTGAATCAAACCAATTCCAATTGGACCTGCTCCCATAACCAAAACCGTATCCGTTGGTTTTACAGCCGCTCGTCTTACTCCGTGTGCTGCAATTGCCAAAGGCTCCACCAAAGCCAATTCATCATAATCTAAACCTTGACCGTGCAGTAAATATTGTTCAGGAATCGAAACATATTCAGCCATTCCGCCATCAATGTGAACGCCGAAAACTTTAATATTTACACAGCAGTTTGTTAATCCGTTTCTGCAGGCAACACATTTTCCACAGTTAAAATATGGAATAAAAGTCACTTTATCACCTGGTTTAAAACCTGGAGCATTTCCTTTTACATATTCTGCAGCCAATTCGTGGCCTAAAATTCTTGGATATTCAAAATAAGGCTGAGTGCCACCAAAAGCGTGGATATCTGTTCCACAGATACCAATTCTTTTAATTTTCAATAAAACTTCACCTTCTTTTGGTTCTGGAATACTGGTTTCTTTTAATAGAAATTCCTGCGGTTTTTCGCAAACAATGTATTTCATTTTATACTTTCTTTAATTTTATTTTGATAAGCAATTGCTTTCCATCTACTTGTTCCTAAATGGCAATTCTTTCATTTAGAAATTCAAAATTCTTCAAAAAAGAACAAAGCAAAACTAATAAATGTAAAAATTACAATTACAAAAATACCTTTTAAAAATTAATATCCGAGATATATTTTATTTTCAACCTATTAATATAACTAAACTTTAAACTTTTACAACATATTTTAAATGGTTTGTAAAAATTATATCAATAATTATCACTTTATGCAAAAAAGATTTCTTAAAAAGAAAGGATTTCTTGCCCATTAAAATCTAATTCCTACTTTTGTAATTGTAATTTTTACATTTATTAACTCAATCGATTACATTATCCAAAACTTTTAGATAAAATGATAAAATTAAAAGGCATAACTTGGAACCATACAAGAGGTCTGCTTCCGATGGTTGCGACATCGCAGCGTTTTACTGAACTACATCCTGAAGTTGAAATTTCTTGGGAAAAAAGAAGCCTACAAGAATTTGCCGATGCTTCAATTGAAGACCTAGCCAAAAGGTTTGATTTATTGGTAATTGATCATCCTTGGACAGGTTTTGGAGCGCAGACCAAAGCGATTCTTCCGTTATCTGATTATTTATCTCCAGCATACATTAAAGATCTAGAAATTAATACAGTTGGAAAATCATACGGAAGTTATGTTTTTCACGATAAATTATGGGCGTTGCCAATTGATGCAGCGACTCCTGTTGCCTCTGCCCGATTAGACCTTTTGGAAAAAAATAATTTAGAAGTTCCAAAAACTTACGACGATTTGTTGGCTTTAGCTAAAAAAGGTTTAGTGGCTTTTGCTGGAATACCAGTTGACGTATTGATGAGTTTTTATATGTTTTGCTGTAGTTTGGGTGAAGCTCCTTTTCTTTCTGAAGAAAAAGTGATTTCTGAAGCTACTGGAATCAAAGCGCTTCAAATGTTTAGAGAGTTGGCTCAATTGATTGATCCTGATAACTTTAATCGTAACCCAATTCAAGTTTACGAAGCTATGGTCAATTCAGACGAAATTGCGTATTGCCCATTTGCTTATGGCTATTCTAACTATTCCCGCATTGGCTACAGTAAAAACCTTTTACATTTTTCTGATTTAGTTCGTTTGAATGATAATCCAATGATTTCTTCTCTAGGAGGAACTGGTTTGGCTGTTTCTTCATTTAGCGAACATAGTGAAACCGCCATAAAATATGCTGAATTTACTTGTTCGTCACAAGTACAGCAGAATATTTATACGGATAACGGCGGTCAACCGGGACATTTGCAAGCTTGGAAAAGCGAGAGAATTAATGGTGTAACGCATGATTATTTCAAAAATACACTTCCTGCGTTAGAGCGTGCTTTCCTTCGTCCAAGATATTACGGACATATGTACTTCCAAGATCATGCAGGAGATGTGGTTCGCAATTATTTGATGAATGGCGGAGACGAATTAAAAGTATTGGAAGAAATGAATTCGCTTTACGCGGAATCTCAAAAAATACAAACCGTATGAGGCCTTTAGAAGGATTAATTGTTCTGGAATTCTGCCAGTTTTTGGCAGGACCTTCGGCTGGATTAAAACTGGCTGATTTGGGCGCACGCGTTATCAAAATTGAGCGGCCAATAAAAGGCGAAGCATGCAGGCAATTGAGCATCAAAGATTTATTTGTAGACGACAGCAGTTTACTTTTTCATACGATTAATAGAAATAAAGAATCTTTTGCAGCCGATTTAAAAAATCCTGACGATTTGGTTTTGATTAAAAAACTAATCGAAAAGGCTGATATTATGACTCATAATTTCAGACCCGGAGTTATGGAGAAAATCGGTTTAGATTTTGAAAATACTTTAGCTATAAATCCGCAGATTATTTACGGAACCATTACAGGTTACGGAAATGAAGGCCCGTGGGCCAAAAAACCGGGACAAGATTTATTATTGCAATCGCTTTCTGGGTTAAGCTGGCTGAGCGGACGCAAAAGTCAAGGTCCTGTTCCGTTCGGATTGGCTGTAGCCGATTTAATGTGCGGCAATCATTTTGTGCAAGGTATTCTGGCAGCACTTTTAAAAAGAGCCAAAAGTAAAAAAGGAGTTTTAGTAGAAGTCAGTTTATTAGAATCTATTCTCGATGTACAATTTGAAGCGATAACTTCTTTCTTAAATGATGGCGGTCAATTGCCTGAACGTGGCGATATAAAAGGAAGCGCGCATGCTTTTTTAAGCGCGCCTTACGGAGTTTACCAGACGCAAGACGGCTATTTATCTCTTGCAATGGGTGATTTAATTTTCATTGGAAAAACGTTAGGATTAGACTTAAACGCTTTTGCGGATAAACATCTTTGGTTTGAAAAAAGAGACGAAATCAGAACCATTTTAAGTGAAAAAATTCAAACCCAAACTTCTGATTATTGGATTGAAATCCTTCAAAAAGAAGGCATTTGGTGCGGAAAAGTTTTCAATTACGAAGAATTAGACAATCAGCCTTTTGTAAATGAATTACAGCTAAAACAAACCGTGAAAAATTCGGATGGCGAAACTTTAGTTACCACGAGAAGTCCGATTCAATTAGACGGCGAAATTTTATTAAGCGAAAAAGCAGCACCAAAAGTAGGTCAGGATAATTTGAGCATACAAAAAGAGTTTATTCGAGTTAAATAAAACTCAACAGCTTAAATTAAAATCTTTCTAATCTGCTTTAATCTGTGTAAATCTGCGTGAAAAAATCTATGCGCAAAAAGTATTTCACGCAGATTTAAAAAGATTTGAGCAGATAAAATTAGATTTTTAATTGTTGAGTAAAAACGATTAAACAAATAACCAATTAAACGGTTAAACGAATAAAAAAATGAAACCATTAGAAGATTATTTAATTATAGATTTCAGTCAGTTTCTTTCAGGGCCTTCAGCAAGTTTGCGTTTGGCTGATTTGGGGGCACGCGTGATAAAAATCGAAAAACCAGAAACGGGAGACATCTGCCGTACTCTATATACTTCTGATTTGATTATGAACGGCGAATCTTCGGTTTTTCATACCATCAACAGAAACAAAGAATCTTTTGCGATTGATTTTAAACAGCCTGAGGAACTTCAAAAATTAAAAAAAATATTAGCCAAAGCCGATGTGGTGATGCATAATTTCAGACCTGGAGTTATGGAACGCATCGGATTAAGTTATGAAGAAGTTAAAAATATTAATCCGAATGTAATCTACGGTTCAATTTCGGGTTTTGGAGAACATCCTGATCTGAAAGATTTACCGGGCCAAGATTTGCTTTTACAATCTTTAACAGCTTTGACTTGGTTAAGCGGGAATCAGGAAGATGGTCCAGTACCAATGGGATTATCGATTGTAGATATGCTTGCCGGAGCACATTTAGCACAAGGAATTTTAGCGGCTTTATACAGAAAAGCAACTCATAATATGGGAGCGCAAGTTCAAGTGAGTATGCTGGAATCAGCTTTTGATTTTCAGTTTGAAACGATTACCACTTTCTTTAATGACGGCGGTGAACTGCCTGTTCGAACTAAAACCAATAATGCGCACGCTTATTTGGGCGCGCCATACGGAATCTACAAAACCAAAAACGGTTATTTAGCATTAGCTATGGGCTCGATTCCAATTTTGGCTTCATTACTAAAATGTGATGCTTTATTAGCTTTCCCTGAAAATAAATTTACGCTTAGGGACGAAATCAAAAATATACTTGCCGATCATTTGCAAACTCAGGAAACACAGTTCTGGCTAGACATTTTAGAACCCGCAGACATTTGGTGCGCAGGAGTTTTGAACTATCAACAGCTGTTTGCTGAAGATGGATTTAAAGTTTTGAATTTTACGCAACAAGTCGAAATGCTTGATGGCTATACATATGAAACAACACGCTGTCCGATAAAAATTGACGGGGAATATTTGACTTCTAGAAAAGGTTCGCCAAGACTAGGTCAGGACAATGAGAAAATTATTAAAGAATTTATAGACTGCTGATGGAAAAAATTAGAATCGCCGTTCGAAAATTCGATCCCTTCGAAAGTACTCTTCAAAAATTATGGGATGCTTTCTGCATTCAAAACAATATCAAAATGGAAGCGGAAATGATTCCGCTGGATCTTCATGATTTATATGAAACTACCATTTCAGAAAAAGGTCTAAAAGAAGGAAAATGGGATATTGCCCATATTAATACCGATTGGATTTTTGATGCTGTAAACGAAAATGCGGTTCTAAATTTATTTTCACTAATTGGAGAAAATCCACCAGAAAATTATCCTTTTGGCTGGCATAAATCGCTCTTGCATTTGCAAAAATTAAGCAACGGCATTTACGGACTTCCATTTCACGACGGACCGGAATGTCTGATTTACAGAAAAGATTTATTCGAAAACGAAACGGAAAAAGCCAATTTTAAAAGACAATTTGGTTACGAACTTTCTACGCCAAAAACCTGGCAGGAATTTGCAGAAATTGCAGCATTCTTTAATCGTCCCGAACAAAATTTATACGGCTGTGTTTTTGCCAATTATCCTGACGGTCACAATATGGTTTTTGACTTCTGTCTGCAGTTATGGACACGCGGGGGGTCTTTATTAAACAAAAAAAATCAGATCGACATTCATAATGAAGCAGCGATAAAAGCATTGGATTTTTATAGAAAAATGGTCAATGACAAGAGTGCTGTTCATCCAAAATCGAGAGAATTTGGTTCGGTTGAAGCAGGCTTGACTTTCGCCCAAGGGCAAGCGGCAATGGCCATCAACTGGTTTGGATTTGCCTCTATGGCGGAAGTAATCGAAGAATCAAAAGTAAAAGGAAAAATCGATATAACTTCCCTCCCATCTGATCCTGGTTACAAAACAGCCTCTTTGAATGTATATTGGCTGTACACGATTGGTTCTGGAAGCAAACACCAAAAACTGGCGTACGATTTCCTAAGATTTGCCGTCACTCCCGAGAGCGACAAATTATTGACAACAGAAGGCGGAATTGGATGCCGAAAATCGACTTGGAAAGATGAAGAAATTAATACTTTAATTCCGTTTTATCACAAACTGGAAATGCTTCATGAAAATGCACTGACACTTCCACAAACGCCAATTTGGCCCAAAGTAGCTGAACTTATTGACGGTGCGGTTTTAAAAGCGATTGAAACCGATATTTCTTCTGAAATACTTTTAAAAGAAACTCAGGAAAAAATTAGCAAATTAAGTCAAGGAACAACATTACACAGCTCTGTCAGAAATTAAACTTGACAGATTCAATTTCAAAATATAGAACAAATGAATATTCCCTATAAACCTTTACTTCCTCAAACAGAACAGCCCATTGTAATTATTGGAGCGAGTGGTATTGTAAAAGACGCGCATCTTCCTGCTTATGAAATGGCTGGTTTTAAAGTTTTTGGCATTACCAATAGAACCATTTCAAAAGCTTATGATTTGCAAAAAGAATTCAAAATCGATCATGTTTTTGAAACTGTTGCAGACGCTGTAAAAAATGCGCCATCAAACGCTGTTTATGATATTACGGTATTACCAGATCAATATATTGAAATTTTGGAACAATTGCCTGACGGAGCAGCAGTTTTGATTCAGAAACCCATGGGAAATGATTTAGCTCAGGCACGTAAAATCGTGGAAGTCTGCGAAAGAAAAAATCTCGTAGCAGCGATTAACTTTCAATTGCGTTTTGCTTCTTTTGTAAGTGCAGCCAGATACTTGATTGATCAGGACATTATTGGCGAATTATACGATTTAGAATTCAAAGTAACTGTAAATACGCCTTGGGAGTTATTTCCTTTAATTAAAGAACATCCAAGATTGGAGATTCTTTTCCACAGTGTACATTATATTGACTGCATTCGTTCTTTCTTAGGAAATCCGAAAAGCGTTATGGCAAAAACAGCCAAACATCCACTAAAAAAATTATCATCAAGCAGATCTACAATCATTTTGGATTATGGCGAAGATAAACATGTTGTCATCAATACGAATCATGATCATCACTTTGGTCCAAAACATGAAGAAAGCTACATCAAATGGGAAGGAACAAAAGGTGCTGTAAAAGCAAAAATGGGCTTGTTGATGAACTATCCTGATGGTCTTCCGGATATTTTTGAGTATGCTTTGCCCAAAAAAGATAACGAAAATGAATACGAATGGACAGAAGTAAAACTGGAAGGCTCGTGGTTTCCTGAAGCCTTTATAGGTGCGATGTCTAACCTAATGCGTTACAAAGAAGGCTCTGACAAGATATTATCTGCAAGTGTTCAAGATGTTTTAGGGACGATGAAAGTTGTAGAAGCTTGTTATGAAAGTAATAAAAACGGCGGAATTTCTTTTGATGAAGTGTAATTAAAACACTATATTTCAAAACCAAAAAACAAAATTTAAGTCCTCTTCAAAACAAACCTGATTTTGAAATCTATTTGAAAGAGCTGACAAACAAAAAGAATAAATTATGTATTTCAAATCGACTTTTTTCGAAGATTATCAGATCGACGACAAACGAGTAACTTTAGGCAGAACCATCACAGAAACGGACTTTGTAGTTCACGCAGGACACACTGGAGATTTCTTTCCGCACCACATGGACGAAGAATGGTGTAAAACACAGCCTTTCGGACAAAGAATCGCCCACGGAACCATGGTTTTCGCCATCGGAATTGGATTAACGGCTTCTGAAATCAATCCTGAAGCTTTTTCTAGAGGATATGACAAAATGCGTTTTGTAAAACCCGTTCATATTGGAGATACGATTCACTCCGAAGTTACCATTTCTGAAAAAGGTGAAGCCAAAAATCCAGAAATGGGAGCTGTCACAGAACACGTAGAAATCATTAACCAAAGAGGAGAAGTGGTTTTGGTTTGTGATCATCTGCTGCTTGTAAAAAAAAAGCCCTAAGATGCTTAGATTCTAAGGTGCTAAGGGTTTAAAAAATTTGCGCCTTTGTGGCAAAGAAAACTTAGCATCTTAGCACCTCAGAACCTTAGCGCCTTTAAAAAATAAACTAAAAACTATCTAAACAATGCAAATTACAAACCAAGCCGGCGATCAACATGAAGTGCCAACAGAAGGCGGAAATCAAAAACAATATCTGCTTCCCTTTATTCTCGTTACATGCCTATTCTTTCTTTGGGGAATGGCCCATAATCTTGATTCTGTATTAATTCCACACTTAAAGAAAGCGTGCGAATTAAATAACCGTCAATCTACTTTAATTGATACTTCTGTATTCTTTGCCTATTTTATTATGGCTATTCCGGCGGGAATGCTGATTAAGAGATTTGGATACAAAAACAGTATTATAACTGGATTATTAGTATTTGCCATTGGAGCATTTTTATTTGTTCCCGCTGCTAATACCAGAACTTATGAATTATTTTTATTTGCTCTATTTGTAATTGGCTGTGGTTTAACTATTTTAGAAACAAGCGCGAATCCATACGCTGCTATTTTAGGGCCAGCAGAGTCATCTTCTAAAAGATTGAATTTAGCAGCTTCTTTCAACGGACTGGCTGCCATGGTTGCTCCTATTGTTGGCTCCTTATTTATTCTTTCAGGAACCAATCATACAAAAGAACAAATGGATGCAATGCCAGAGGCAGAAAAAGCAGCTTACTTATTGGGTGAAGCGGCTTCTGTAAAAATGCCCTATATCGTATTAGGAAGTATTTTAGTTTTAGTTGCGGTTATATTCTATTTTGTGCAATTGCCTTCAATGAAAGCTACTCATTCCGAAGCCGAAATCAAACCTGGATTTTTCTCTGTTTTAAAATTCAGACATTTAAGCTGGGGAGTTATTGCTCAATTCTTTTATGTTGGTGCTCAAGTTTGCATTACTAGTTTCTTTATCAGAATTGCACAGCAAGGCGCTGGATTAGACGAAAAAACTGCTGGATACTATTTGGGAATCTATGGTTTCCTTTTTATGGCGGGACGTTTTATTGGAACTTTCTTTTTACGTTTTGTAAAAGATTATGTTTTATTGTCAATTTACTGCGTAATAAGTGTTTTACTTTGCTTAGTAGCTATTTACGGTTCTGGAATTGTAGTAATTTATGCTCTTGGAGGAATCGGGTTCTTTATGTCTATTATGTTTCCTACTATTTTTTCTTTAGGCATTAAAGGCCTAAAATCAAATACAGAAACAGGTTCTTCGTGGCTGGTAATGTCAATCGTTGGTGGTGCTATTATTCCTTACGGAATGGGAACTTTAATCGATATGAATCATGATGATATTCAGTCAGGATATATTATACCATTAGTTTGTTTCTTGATTATTCTTTCTTTTGGGGCGTTTGGCCACAAAGTGAAGACGGTTTCAGAATAGTTTTTTAAACCGTAAATTACACAACAGATTTAACCAGTAATAATCCTTAATCTGTGACAGAAAAAATAAAATTCATGAATACTTTGTCTGGCTCACCATCGCTTAAGTATTAGCTATTAAAGAAAAAACGCCTCCAATCGGAAGCGTTTTCTTTTTTAGTGTTATGTTTAAGAATTAATGTTTTTTTCCATTACCGTGACCATTTCCTCCTTTATTATTTCCTTTCTCATTTCCGTAATGGTTTCCGTTGTTGCCTTTAGGTTTTTCTCCTCTATTTTTTTGAGGCTTTCCGTGATACCCTTTCGGATAGTTGGCTCTATGTTTAGCATGATACTTATAAGGTGCATCTCCTTTATAATCGGTCAAAACTACTTTGTAACCAGAATACAAATCATAGTTTCTATATCGTGATGGCAAACTTCTTTCGCGAATCCATCTTCCGCTGTTGTCGTAAATGAAAACGCTTTGATTTATATCATAATACACATCAATGTCTGGCAAATAATAATATCTGCTGCTGTCATATCCTTGCGGTCCCCAATTTGGAGGAGTACCAATATTTACATTAACTGATACCTGTGCCTGAGCGAAAAAAACACTCATAAAAAGCACAGAGGCAAATACTAACTTTTTCATGTTCTTAAAATTTAAATGTTAATTTAGTAGATATTAATCGAAATTAATGCCAAAATTTAAGATTCGAGCATTCAATTATATAAATGTACTAAACAAATCGACGAATAGTGTTTTTTAGACGATGTATTTTATCTCTTTCTTATTCTGCTGGTCGATATAAAAAGATTAATAGCTGAAAAAAAGATAGAAATATTGATAAAAAGAAAAACGCCTCATTTCTGAGGCGTTTTATTGTCATGTTTTGTAGTGATTATACTGAACTAGTATGATCTATGTGGAACAGCTACTAACTCTCAATATCTTCATTTGAATAATTCAAAAGTAAAATAATAGCTTCAATTTGAAATATATTTTAGACCAAAGGCTTAATTAAAACGATAAACGTACAATTTTAACAAATAAGTCTATCTCCAGCCACCACCTAAAGCTCTATACAGATTAATAACAGCTTGTAATTTTTGCAAATTATCGGCTACTCCACTTAATTGTGCCGCTAAAAGATTTTGCTGTGATGTCAATACATCCGTATAATTCGTTGACGAACTATACTCTAAAAGCTCTTGTGTAAAATCTACTGCTTTTTCTAAAGCTGCAATTTGTTTTGCTCTCGAATCTTCTTTTTCAACAGCCATTTCATACGAATACAATGCATTTGAAACTTCCTGACCTGCCACCAAAAGACTTTGCTGGAAATTATTGTAGGCTTGCAATTGTTGCGACTGAGCTGTTGTCAATCTCATTTTATTAAGTCCGTTATTGAATAAAGGCTGTGTTAATCCTCCAATAATTGAATAAAAAATGGAATGGCTAAAAAAATCGTTCAGTTCTAAATTTGAAAAACCTGTACTTGCTGTAAGTGTCAAACTTGGATAGAAATACGTTTTAGCTAAATTAGTCGACTCAAAAGCAACTCTGAAATTAAATTCTGCTTGACGAACATCCGGGCGGTTATTTAATAATTGTGCAGGCATTCCGATTGCGATTTTTTCAGGAATAATTTGTGTCCCCAAAACACCTCTATCAATTGGTCCAGGAGCTTGTCCTAGCAAAATATTGATTGCGTTTTCGGTTTCGCGAATGTTTTGTTTCAAATCTGGAATCAAAACTTCGGCTGCATGCTGATTCGCCTCACTCTGAACAACAGCCGCTCCTGTTACGATTGCGCCTTCTTTTAAAGCCTTAATCGTCTCTACATTTTCAATACGGCTTTTTAGCGTCTTCTCTGTAATTTCCAATTGTTTATCGTATGCCAAAAGCAAGAAATAATTATTCGCGATATCAGCAATCAATTGTGTCTGAACGGCTTGTTTTGCAGCATCAGAAGCTAAATAGGTCGCCAGTGCGGCTCTTTTAGAACTGCTCAATTTACCCCAAACATCAATTTCCCAAGAAGTGCTTACGCCTAATTTATAAGTCGTTGTCAGGGTATTGATGTTAATTCCCGCCGGAAAGTTTAATCCTGCCTGAGACTGTTTGTTATGCGTTACATTGGCGTCTAACTGCAGACTTGGATAATATGCCAATTTGCTCTGACGCAGAGAAGCTCTTGCTTGAACAATATTCTCAATTGCATTTTTTAAATTCAGGTTCTGATCTAATCCTTTCTGAATTAATGCATTCAGCTTTTCATCTTTAAAAACAGTATTCCAAGGCATATCTGCAATTGTCGTAGAATCGGTTGAAGACTGATCTCGATACAACTGGTCTGTTTTTAATGTCGTGGGACGTTCGTATTTCTTGGTAACAGAGCACGCACTGATAAGCGCAGCTGTTATTACCAGTAAAATATATTTATTTGAACTATTCGTCATTTTTCTTGTAATTAAATTTTACTCTTTGTGAGCTTCTATTAAATGAATTTCGTCTTCATCATCGTCATCATCATAGCCATCTTTTGCCGGACCACTTATTTTTTCCTGTAAAGTTTGGAAAATGATAAACAATACTGGAATTACGAAAACTCCTAAGATTGTTCCAATTAACATACCTCCAACGGCTCCTGTACCAATCGATCTATTTCCTACAGCTCCCGCTCCAGAAGCAAACATTAAGGGAACCAATCCTAAAATGAAGGCAAACGAAGTCATCAAAATAGGTCGTAAACGTGCTACAGCTCCTTCGATTGCAGCTTGCACTATTGGAAGCCCTTTTCTTCTTCTATCCAAAGCAAACTCGACAATCAAAATACCATTCTTAGCCAGAAGACCGATCAACATGATTAAAGAAATCTGCAGGTAAATATTACTGTTCAATTTGAAAATAATGGAGAACAAATATGCTCCTGCCAATCCAAACGGAATGGAGAATAATACGGCAAATGGCAAAATGTAACTTTCATATTGTGCACTTAGAAGGAAGTAAACGAATACCAAACATAAAATGAAAATAAAAATCGTTTCTCCGCCAGATGCTAATTCCTCACGCGTTAATCCAGAAAATTCATAACCATAACCCGCAGGAAGATTTTCTGCCGCCACTTCCTGAATAGCTTTAATAGCATCTCCAGAACTGTAACCTGGTTTTGGTGCTCCAGTAATCGAAATTGAGGTAAATAAATTAAATCTAGAGATAGATTCTGGGCCAAAAACTCTCGTCATTTTTACAAACTCAGTAATTGGCGCCATATTTCCTGCACTATTACGGACAAATATCTTATTCAACCCTTCGGTATTGGCTCTAAATTCTGGTGCTGCCTGAACCATGACACGGTATTGTTTTCCGAATTTGTTGAAATTGGAAGCATACAATCCACCATAGTATCCTTGCATGGTTGACAGAATCGTATTTACCGAAACTCCTGCATCTTTCGCTTTCGCTAAATTAATATCCATCATATACTGAGGGAAACCAGGGTTGAATGGTGTTGTCGCGTATTGAATTTCTGGACGCTCAGATAATTTGGCTAAGAATTCGTTATTTACTTTATAGAATTCAGCTGTTGTATGTCCACCTTTATCTTGCAATTGGAATTCGAATCCTCCACTTTGTCCAAAACCTTGAATAGTTGGAGGTGAAATAAAGAAAATATTTGCTTCACGAATACCGCTTGTTTTGGCAAAAAGCTGTCCGATTACATCATCGACACTCAAATCACGTTCGTCCCAAGGTTTCAATTTCACGATAACCATACTGTAAGCACTACCTGCTCCAGCGGTAAAGTTCTGCCCCACAATGCGAAGTGTATTTTTAACTCCTGGAATGGTTTTCGCAATGCTATCTACTCGCTTTGCAATGACATCCGAACGTTCCATAGAAGCAGATGGCGGTAAGCTGATGTTAGCAAAAACAGTCCCCTGATCTTCTGAAGGAACGAAAGCCGAAGGAGTAGTTTTCATCATATAAACCAATGCCAAACCAGCAATTACAATCGATGCTAATGCAATCCATTTTTTAGCAGAAAGAAAACTTACCGAGCGTTTGTATCTTGCCGTAACATTATCGAATGCAACGTTAAATGAAGTGTAAAAACGCTGCAAATAACTTTTATGCTTATGGTCATCAGCGTGCGGTTTCAATAAAAGCGCACATAAAGCCGGACTTAATGTCAAGGCGTTTACTGCAGAAAGAATAATCGCAACTGCCAATGTAATACCAAACTGTTTGTAAAAAACTCCTGTAGATCCTGTAATAAAGGTAACGGGAATAAATACCGCAGCCATTACCAATGTAATCGAAATAATCGCTCCCGAAATTTCGTCCATTGCGTGAATAGTCGCTTTTTTAGCCGATTTATATCCGTGATCCAGTTTGGCGTGAACGGCCTCGACGACCACAATTGCATCATCGACCACAATACCAATGGCGAGTACCATCGCAAAAAGCGTCAATAAGTTAATCGTGAATCCGAATAAATTCAGGAAGAAAAACGTTCCTACAATTGCAACTGGAACCGCAATCGCCGGAATTAATGTCGATCTAAAATCCTGAAGGAAAATAAATACTACAATGAAAACCAATATAAAGGCTTCAACTAAAGTATGAATTACTTTTTCTATAGAAGCATCCAAGTTTTCGTTAACATCCACCATGATGGTGTATTTCATTCCTTTTGGAAAACTTTTCGCTGCTTCTTCAATCAGTTTTTTAGAATTGATGATTACATCACGCGCATTTGATCCGGGAGTCTGGCTAATTGCCATTGCTGCCGATTCCACACCGTTTGTTTTAATTGTTGACGAATAACTTAAAGACCCAAGCTCTACTTTGGCTACATCTTTAAGTCTTAGCATTTGCCCGTTTCCAACCGATTTTATGACGATATTCTCAAATTCCTGAGCGCTTGTTAAACGTCCTTTGTATTTAATTACATATTGAAATGCCTGATTTCCGTTTTCACCAAATTTACCTGGCGCTGCTTCAATATTTTGTTCTGCCAAAGCAGCCGAAATATCACTCGGAATCAGTTTATATTGCTGCATTATATCTGGTTTTAACCAGATTCTCATGGAGTAATCTTTCGCACCAAAAACAGTTACATCTCCTACCCCAACAACACGCTGGATTTGAGGCACAAGGTTAATCTTTGCATAATTTTGAAGAAACGTCTGATCGTATGCTTTATCATCGCTGTATAAAGAAAAGATCAATAAGTTACTACTCTGGCTTTTGGTTACCGTAACCCCAGCCTGAGTTACCTCTACAGGCAGTAAACTAGTCGCGCGAGAAACCCTGTTCTGAACGTTTACCGCTGCTAAGTCAGGATTGGTACCAACTTTAAAGAAAACTTTTATCGATGCGTTACCATCATTTGTTGCTGTAGAAGTCATGTACGTCATGTTTTCTACACCATTAATTTGCTCTTCAAGCGGAATCACGATACTTTTCAGTACCACATCGGCATTGGCTCCGGTATAACTTGCCGCAACGTTCACCGTTGGCGGTGCGATATCCGGATATTGGGAAATCGGTAACTCAATTAGGCCTAAAACACCTAAAATAACGATAATAACAGATATTACCGTCGAGAGTACGGGTCTTTGTATAAATTTTTTAAACATTTCTTTTATTTTAAATCGGCGTAAACTGTTTCTGGGCTTTGATTTTGAGGTTTAATTTCAGTTCCTTCTTTTAATGAAGCAACTCCTTCCAATACAATTTCATCACCAGGTTTCAAACCACTCGTCACCACATAATAGTTTCCTGCTGAATTGTCAAGTACAGTGATATTCGTATTTCTTGTCTTTTTGTCTTTACCAACAACTACTGCGAACATTTTATCCTGAAGTTCAAAAGTGGCGCTTTGCGGTATTATAATGGCATCTTTAACGAAATTCGGAATCTGCACTGTTGTACTGCTTCCGCTTCTGATAACTCCTTTTGGGTTTGGGAAACGTGCTCTAAAATTTACGGTACCTGTTTCTGTATTGATTAATCCGTTTGCAGTTTCTATTTTTCCTTTTTGATCATAAGTCGACCCGTCAGAAAGCACTAAAGAAACTTCGGGCATACTTTTTATTTTTTGGTTTAATGAACCTCCTGCATCTTTTGTGAAATTTAGCAGTACTTTTTCATTCATGGCAAAATAAGCATAGACATTACCAATACTTGAAACTGTTGTTAAAGGCTCTGCTGTATTTGAACTTACCAAACTTCCTAAACGAAACGGAATTGAACCTACAACTCCATTTACAGGGCTCGTTACAGTGGTATATCCTAAATTAACTTTAGCATTTACTAAAGCGGCATTGGCCTGAGCTAAAGATGCCATAGCCGACTCATAAGTGTATTGAGCAGATTCTAGATCGTATTTGCTGATAATCCCTTTTTCAACCAATGGTTTCACTTTATTTACAGCCAATTTTGCCGAGCTTACCTCTGCCTGAGCGCTTTTAATGCTTGCCGTTGCAGTACGAACTTGCTGTTCGTACTCTGGAGCACTGATTTTAAATAATGGTTGTCCTGCTTTTACGACTGCTCCTTCATCAACAAAAATTTTATCAATATAACCTTCCACTCTTGGGCGGATTTCTATGTTTTGCTGTCCTTGAATACTAGCAGGAAAATCGCTGTTCAAAGTCGCTGATTCCGGCTGTAATGTCACAGTTTTATATTCTTTAATCTGCGGTGCACCTCCGGCCTGAGCCGATTTATCATTTTTACCGCAAGAAGCGATAATAAGTGATGCTGCGAGAATGCTTAAAAATGATGGCTTATTCATTGTGAAAAATGTGTAATTATCGATTATATGCCAACAAAAGAAATAAAATATTACGCACGAAATTTTTCAAATAGACGAACAGCAAGAGACAATCGATAAAGATAAGATGAGAACCGATGGAATTTTTCAAAATATTAAACAACTGTTTAATTTTTATCTTATCGGCTCTAAAATGCTTTTTAGAGACTCTAAATACGGTTTTAGCGATTGCTCAAAATTTGTATTCAAATAAAATGTAATATTGTCGATATAAACTATAAATTGTAATGACATCGAATATTTTCAGACCTTATTTATTTACCGGATTACACATTCTTGGCTGGTCTTTATTAGGATATCTGATGCTGTTTTATATTCCGCTTACTTGGAATGTTGTGCTTCCTCAAGCATTCTGGCTTTGGCAGAGCATAGTACTAATTTTACTAATGGTTCTATTTTATTCTACAGCTAAAATCATAGTTCCAAAAACCATCATAAAAGACAATACTTCCCCTTTCTTGCTTTGGGCATTTGCGGCTGTTATTGCCATGCAGCTCATCGCTTATTTCTATACCTCACAAACCGATCTTCATAATCAGATTATGAAAGCCATTGGTTTTAAAAAATATAAAAATCCTTATTTTGACAATTATGTTTTTACTTTGACATTATTGGTTTTAGGAATAAGCACCAGTTGGGCCATGTTACAGCATTGGCAAAAAGCAGCGCAGCATAAACAGAAACTCGAACAAGACAAAACTGTAGCTGAGTTAGCAATGCTAAAGGCGCAAATTAATCCGCATTTTTTCTTTAATTCGCTTAATAGCATCTATTCGTTAACGTATACCAACATTGAGGACTCTAGAAATGCACTTCATACTTTAAGCCGCATGATGCGCTATTTGCTTTACAGCACGGAAGAAAAAACAACTTTGCTGAAAGAAGCTGAATTTATGAAAGATTTTATTGCTTTAATGAAACTTCGTGCCAATAGCAAACTGACCATTACAACAGATATTCCTGAAAAAATACACGATTACCCAATTGTTCCGATGTTATTACTACCTTTAGTAGAAAATGCTTTTAAACACGGCGTTCATGCCACAGATAAAAGTGAGATTTACATAAAGCTTACACAAAATGAAAGCGAATTGGAGTTTGAAGTAGAAAACACTTATTTCGAAAAAACAGCTGTTTCTGATGTGGGTGGAATTGGTTTATCCAACACCAAGCGAAGATTACAATTGATTTATCCAAATCAGCATTTTATTTCTTTTGGAGTTACCGATCACGGAACGTATAAAATTAAGTTGAAGATAAATTTAGAGCAATGACAGTATTAAAATGTATAGCAGTAGATGACGAACCATTGGCTTTAAGATTGGTGCAAACTTTTATAGAGCAAACTCCGTTTTTAGAATTAATTTCTACTTGCGACAATGCCGTTGATGCCATGGGACTTATCAGGGAAGCAAAACCCGATTTAGTTTTCTTGGATATCAATATGCCCAATTTAAGCGGAATGGAGCTGGCAAGGTTAATACAAGATCAAGCTGGACCATTGCCAAAAATTATTTTTACAACTGCTTACAATCATTATGCAATTGAAGGGTATAAAGTAAATGCTGTGGATTATCTTTTAAAACCTTTCAGCTACGAAGAATTTCTGCGCGCCTCTAGCAAAGTTCTACAATTGTCTGAAGAAGCTAATAATCATTTTAATCCCATTGCTGCTGATGATGAGTTTATCTTTTTGAAAGTTGAATACCAATGGGTTAGAATTTCACTAAAAGATATCACGTACATTGAAAGCCTGAAAGATTATGTAAAAGTACACCTTGAGGATTCTCAGAAAGCTTTGTTATCGCTCATTTCCCTCAAAGCTTTAGAAGAAAAACTGCCTTCGTCAAAATTTATGCGAGTGCATCGTTCTTTCATTGTTTCATTAGATAAAATAAGCGCCATCAGCAAAAACTCCATTTTTATTGATAAAATAGAAATAACAGTTGGCGAACAATATAAGGAAGCCTTTAAAACATTGGTCGATAAATGGCTGAAATAAAATTAGAATTAAAAAATCATGGAAAAAAGATCAAACAAATATTACCTTACTTTAAGTCTTAAGGAATATGCAAACGGTGAAACGAAACCAGCAAAAGAACTCGGAATAGAATTTGACAATCACGACGAAATTTTTGGAATCATTGAAAAAATCAAACAAAAAAATATTTTTGCAAACGATTCAGAAGCAGTTCAATTTGCTTTAGGGTTAAAATTGTTTAGCGAAATCAAATTAAAAAATCGCAAAAACCCTCTTTTTGACGAATTGAACGAAGTTTTTCCCATTTTCATGAAAAAATTAAAAAGTCTTTAAAATCTTCTTTAAAAATAAGGACTCAGCTCAATTTCTTGTAAAATAATAAATGTTAAATTTCTGCTAAGATGAAGACAATCCAATTCGTATTGGCAATATTTTATCACAATTTTCCGTTCCAATTAAGCATGTCCCACTAAATGCTTTTTCCAAAAGAAGTTTAATTTCTCTTTTGAAATTCTACTGCTCCATATAAAATGGCATCAGCATTTAGGCATTCTTAATTGAAAATAAACAGAGAATTCATTCGAAACTGACCATTTCAACCTTAATGAATCTCTATTCTTCTCTTTCGAAATGTTCGATAATGCAAAAATTTATTGTTAACCATTAAAATAAAAGCATTATGATAATTCAAAAAAGTATTTTTCTTCTTGCAGGAATTCTTGTTTTAGGCAGTTGCTCTAATAACGACAATACTGACGGAGGCACAGATCCAGGACCAACGGGGCCTCCTGTAGAAACGGGAGCGGCAAATACGACTTATCAGCCCGCTTTTGCGGGGCAGACACGCGCAGGAAGTATCCAAACTACCACCGAAATTGAATCTAAAATTATTACCAGCGGCTTAAGTGCTCCTTGGGGAGTTGCTTATCTTCCTGACGGACGTCTGCTTGTAACTGAAAAAGCAGGCAAAATTAAAATCGTAACTCAAGCAGGTGTTATCAGTAATGCCTTAACTGGCGTTCCCGCTGTTAATCCAGATAGCCAAGGCGGATTGCTTGGAATTTGTCTAGATCCTGCATTTGCTACAAACCGAATGATTTACTGGGTGTTCTCTGAAGTTGTTGGGGGCGGAAATATTACCGCTGTTGCGAAAGGAAGAATTTCAGACGACGAAAAAGCAATTGAAAATGCAACCGTAATTTATCGTTCTAACACGCCAAACGCTAGCACACTGCATTACGGAGGGCGAGTTTTATTTGATAAAACTGGAAATTTATTTGTAAGCATTGGCGAGAGATCAGTTTTAGAAACACGTCCGTTGGCGCAATCTGTAACAAGCAGTTTGGGTAAAATTGTTCGTATCACAACAAGCGGACAGGCAGCACCAGGAAATCCAGCGTTTACTCAGGCTGGGGCTCTACCAGAACTTTATACCATCGGACATAGAAATCCACAGGGATTAGCTATACATCCAACTACAGGCGAATTATGGCAAAGTGAGCACGGGCCTAGAGGCGGTGACGAAATTAACCGAATTAAAGCTGGAGCAAATTACGGCTGGCCAACAATTACTTACGGAATTGAATATAGTGGTACGAAAATTGGAGAGGGTATTACGCAGCAAACCGGAATGGAACAGCCTGTTTATTATTGGGATCCTGTAGTTTCACCAAGCGGTATGACGTTTTACGCCGGAAAGCGCGTTCCAGAATGGCAAAATAATCTTTTTATTGGTTCTTTGAGCGGTATGCATATTGTACGCTTAGCTTTTAAAGACAATAAAGTGGCTGGAGAAGAAAGATTATTGGCTGGAGAAGGACAAAGATTTAGAGATATTACACAAGGAAAAGATGAAGCATTATACGCCGTTACCGATCAAGGAAGACTTTACAAAATAGATAAAAAGTAAACTTGTTCATCTATACATGCCAAAAAAACGCCCCAAATATGGGGCGTTTCGTGTTTTTAAGATTTTGTTTTTTTTAGTTTCAGGTTTCAAGTTTCAGGTTTCAGGTTTCAAGTTAAACGCAACGGAATAAAATCTGAAACATGGAACTTGAAACTTGAAACCTGAAACAAAAAACTTAAGCTTTTGCTTTTCTTTTTACCGTACAGCCAATTTCTTTCGTTTGCGTAATTGCTGGTTTCTGTCCGCTTTTTAATGACGCGATTACATCTTCGGCATATTTTATTTTTTGAGGATTATTCCCTTCTGGATCATTATCGATTGCTCCAACATATTCAACAACATTTCCTTTTGCAGTTTTAGAAACGATAAAAATATGAGGCGTACGCTTTGCTCCATACTCATCCGTAATTTTCTGTCCTGGATCAAACAAATATGGGAAAGGATATTTTTTGTCTTTTGCTAAATCTTGCATTTTAGCAAAAGTGTCTGCCGTAGAAGCTTCAGGATCATTTGGATTGATTGCAATCACTGGATATCCTTGCGGTTTAAATTTTTTATCCAAATCGATAATTCTCTGTTCATATCCAATTGCGTATGGACAAGTGTTACAGGTAAAAACTACAATATATCCTTTTGCATCTTTAAAAGTTCCGAAAGAAACTTCTTTGTTGTCCACATTTTTCAGTTTGAAATCTGGAGCTGCATCGCCCGCTTTAAGTGTTACCGCATTTTGTGCGTGAGATAGAAATGCAGAAAATGCTAATGCCAATAATAAGATTATTTTTTTCATAATGGTTTACAGTTTTTTATATTCAGTTAATAATTGTTCATAGGTAAATTCGCTTTCGACAAATTTTCGTTTGTCATTTTTAATAAAAAGTGTTGCAGGAATACTTCCAGACCAACTCGGATCAATTCTATCAATAAATTCTTGCGGGCTGCTTTCATTTAATAAAAAGACTTCATTCTTTAGATTTTTTCTTTTCACAAACGGAACTACGTTGGATTCTAATTTCGATTTAAAATCTAGACTTACTAACAAAACAGCCAGTTTTTCTGCTTTATGATCTGCTGCTAATTTCTCAAAATGCGGTAATTCTTTTATGCACGGCGCGCACCAAGTTGCCCAAAAGTTAACAACGTAAGTACTATCTTTTCCGTTTTTAATTCTTTCATTAAGCTGATTGATATTAATTAGCTTCACATTCTGACTATAAGCAGAAACCGAAATAATACCGAATAAAAACATATAGAAAAGAGACTTAATTTTCATAAGAAAAATGCTTTAGAATTAATTTGTGTCTTACAAATATAAACTAATGAAATCTTACTTTTTGTTAATGAAAGTTTAATGATTTTTTTAGATACCAAGTTACAAAGAGGCAAAGTTTATTATCCCGATCCAAACCTATTTATTCAGAAATGAAATCCCCTAGATTCTAGTCATGTTTTCTTGACTAATTGACTGGCTATGATATTCTGCTCAACTTTGCAGCATGTTCATAAATCCGAGAGTCTTTTAAAAATTACTATGAAAATACTGTCGATACTATTAATCCTGATTTTCAGTGTAAACTGTCAGTCACAAACAAATTCTAAAATGAGTGAAGACAAAACAAATCCGCTATTATGCGATCCTGTAAGCGGAATGTGCGAAATGCCTGCTGGCGAAAAATCGAATGCAAAAACGGTTATTCCAGCAGAAAACAAACCAGTCAAGATCATTTACTATACCGATCCTATTTGCTCTTCTTGTTGGGGAATTGAACCTCAGCTTAGAAAATTAAAACTAGAATATAGCGACTATTTTGAAATTGACTATAGAATGGGTGGCTTATTGCCTGATTGGAGTTATAATAGTGGCGGAATAAGCAAACCTTCTGATGTTGCGCATCATTGGGACGAAGCCAGTTTGTATTACGAAATGCCAATTGATGGAAATGTTTGGCTTGAAGATCCGTTAGATTCTTCATATCCATCATGCATTGCTATGAAAGCAGCGCAAATGCAGAGTAAAGAAAAAGCGGTAAAATTTATGCGTATTCTTCGCGAAGAATTATATCTAAACAAAAAGAATATCGCAAAATGGGAAAACCTAGCAGAAGCTGCAAAAACTGCCGGATTGAATGTGGAAAAATTAAAAACGGATTATGATGGAGATGCTAAAAAGTTTTTTCAAGAAGATTTAAATCTAGGAAAAACTCTTGGTGTACGAGGTTTTCCAACTTTATTTTTGGCCGATGCCGATAATAACCAGCTGACTGTTTATGGCTCTAAACCTTATGCCTCTTATGAAAATGCTTTATTAGCCTTATTTCCTGAAGCAAAGAAGAAAAAATTCATGAATAGTAATTCATTGTCCATTTTTGAAGTTTATCCATCACTTGCTCCAAAGGAATATGCTGCTATTCACGATATTTCTGTTAGTGAGGCAAAAATAATTCTAGAGGAATTATTCAGCCAAGGAAAATTGGATAAAAAAACGATTAAAAATGGTTCGCTTTATATTAAAAAATAAGTAAAAATGAGAATATCTTATCGAAACATCTGATTGCCAAAACATATCACCTTAAGTGATCTTTAGAATTACAAAAGAGGTTCTTTAAAAATATACTCTTTATCATATTCAATCTCAAAAGCTCTCAGCTGTTTCTGGTATTCTTCTAAAAAAGTTTCTTTCTTGTGATGTTCTTCTTGGTTTTGAATATATCGAATGACATTTGGCACATGGCTTCTTGAATATGAAAATGCTCCGTAACCTTCTTGCCATGAGAAACCAGCTGACAATTTTTGCTCTTTAATCCATTTGCTGGTTTCTGTTTTTACATTCTGCACTAAATTAGAAATAGATTGTGTTGGACGCATCCCTATAAAAACATGTATATGATCTGGCATACTATTAATACATAACATTTTATGATTGTTTGCTTGAATTATACCCGTAATATATTGATGTAATTTGTCTTTCCATTCCTTTGCAATAAATGCTTTTCTGTATTTCACCGCAAATACAAATTGTATGTGCAATTGCGTATATGTATTTGCCATTACCAACCAAACGTTCCTACGGAACGAAAAAACATGATTAATTAAAGTTCTACCGATAAGATGTTCCTAGCGGAACATTTCTTTTCTCAACAAATGCAAATTTTAAAAATAATCACTTTTAATATGCCTTCTAAAAGTTTTTAGAATATTATTTTAAGACAAAAAAGTTCCACAGGAACATTTCTTTCTAGAATAGAAAAAAATTAAAAAATGTTCCGCTAGGAACATCTCATCGATAGACAAAAAAAATGTTTGTCGAGTTTCGTCCCGTAGGAACGTTTGATTGGTTTATTAATTTCCTTCAAAATCAAATCCGCTACAACATCCAGAAAATATCAATCCAATAAAAAAAATGTTCCGCTAGGAACATCTCATCGGTAGACAAAAAAAAGTTTTGTCGAGTTTCGTCCCGTAGGGGACGTTTGATTGGTTTATTAAATTTCCATCAAAATCAAATCGGCTACAACATCTATTGCTTGATTGATAATACTTTCTGGAGATCCTTTAAACTCATAACGTTTGGCAATTTGTTTTTCTCCAAAAATAATATGAATAAAAATAGTCCCCACAGGCTTTGACTCGCTTTCACTTCCTCCTGGTGTTGTCAGTCCTGTTAACCCGACACAGATATCCGAACCCACATAGCGGTAAAAATTTTGAGCCATTAACTTGGTTACCTCTGCAGATTCTGCACTATACTGTTCAATGGTTCCCCACGGAATATGAAGCAAATCTTCTTTCATTGAAGAATGATAACATACTATTCCTCCTATGAGAATTTTTCCCGAATTAAGAACTGTCGAAAATTCGTAACACATTTTTCCAGCCGAAGCGCTTTCCGCAAATGATATTGTGAGGTTCTTTTCTATTAAAGTCTGACAGCATGCGGTTACCTTATCTGACGCCATATTGATTTTAAATTTAATTACACTTTAATTTCAATCCAAATGTAGATTGTTACGATATAGTAAACTTACATAATTTCTTACAATATTTACATTATAAGTAACTGTTAATTATGCAACTATGGCTTATTTTTTTATAAGAACTTACTTCTCCTAACGCACTAAATTTGTAAAAATAGCTTTTAAAGTCAATTATAATCCGAAAAAAAATGTAAAAGCCTAAATGCCATGACTTTTAAAAGCAGGACAAGACAATTACAGTAAACTGTAAAGATTTGCAGGTTTTCACTATGAAGATTCAATCTTTGAAAAATTAACAATCAAAAAACACTATTATGGAAAAGCAACACAACCATGATTATGGTCAATTTGATCCTGATTATATCGAACAAAATACTCTTCTTGACGGTACTTACTCTAATGAAGACGAGTTTAAACAAGTTTTAAAAAAACATGACAATCGAGAATTTGGCGAAAGCGATCCTGATTATTATGAACAAAATACGCTGATTGACAACGACAATTATGCACGAGATGAAGATCCATATCAGTATCAGGAAGAGTTTATTGAAGATCCATTGCATCCTAAGGGAGATTTTGAGCCGAATACAAATATCCGTTCAGAGAACATTCCGAATCAGGAAAGAATTGTTAATGAAGATGATGCCATTACAAACGATGGCACACAAGATGATTTAAATGATGAATATGATCCTGATTTGGATTATGAAAATGATCTGGAAAAAGACGTCGATCTGGATAAGGATGAAGAATTGGATGATTTTGATGCAGAACATTATCCTGAAAATCACCCAAGAGAATAACAAAATTTCGTAAATTGTAAAGCATTAAGTGATATGACTTTAGCCGCTCAAATTGTCTGGCTTTTTGTATTAGCAATTCCAATTGCTTGCATCAGCTGGACTGTCACACACGAAGAGATTTTTAGAGAACCGCATGAATGGTGTGTCAGACATTCTAAAAATGACAAATACATACTGTCAAGGAAGTTTTTTTATCTCCTTACGTGTGAATATTGCTTTAGTCATTACGTTACAATTGCATTTCTGATTATCTGCGGTTATAAACTTTTGTTAAATGACTGGAGAGGATATATTTTGGCAGGGTTTTCTCTAGTTTTTATGGCAAATGTCTACATGAGTCTTTTTGCTCTTTTGCGCCAGGCCATAAAAAAGGAAAAGGTCGAAATTGAGAAAATTGAGAGTGAAACTGACACTGAAAACAGTAAAAATTAAAAATAACAAAAAAGTATAATTAAAATTAATTGGCATTATGGAGAATTTAAATTTTATAGACCCATTATTACACGGAATTAAACCTGAAAGCAAACCGTTAAATCTGTCAGTAAAACAAATGGTATGTGCTGGAGTTGGTGCTCTTTTAGCATCGGCAGTTTTGAAGAAAACGGGACATCCAAAAGCAAGTGCTGTTGTAGGAAGTCTTGCATTACCAATTTTGGCATCGGCATGTTATAAAAAATATAGTCAAGTATCTAAAGACAAAATTGATGCTCAATCAAGCAGCGGTATCGAATACAATCACTAAAATTTTATAAACCATCATAAAAAAAGAGCGCTTATATGTGAAATAAGCGCTCTTTTTTATTGGCTACTGGATTAATTTATATTTCCTTCTACCCAGTTTAATGCTTTATTAAAATCAACTTTTTTATAACCACGAAACTCACCTGGAACAATATAGCTAAATCCGTTTGTGAAAGAAATGATTTCGTCTGTATCCGTGACGATTGCTGCTCTATTCCATTTCCCCAAATTTTTCAAACCGAGAAGAGCATCTTGCAGCCACGCTCCCGCTGTAAAATTTTCAATATCAGTATCTAAAACCAACAAAAAATTAATTTCATTAGTTTGTTTTACCAAATGTTCAACGGCTGGAGTTACTGTTGTCACAAAATCTTCTTTTGTCACTTCTGCCAATGCTCTAAAGGCAACAATATTATCTGTAGTATCAATTTGATGTATCATGATTTTTATACTTTTTGAGTTATTAATGATGTTTTTATTTGAGACATTTGAAAATGTAAAATTTCAACTCAAATTTACTTATTATCAATCAGATACGGATTACATTTAACTATTCGTTTATTATATTTTTTTAAGGCCCAAAGGGACAAAGTTCCAAAGAGACAAACGTTTCTTTGATTGCGGAAAATTCTTTGCGTTAGATGCGCTGCAGTGCATCTCTACAGTGCAGAAAAAAACTTAAAATCTTAGCACCTCAGAACCTTAGCATCTAAAAAAAAAGCCTGCTTTTTTTGAAAACGGGCTTTTTGGAAAAAAATAAAAAATAAACTAACACACAAACTTTAAAGATTTTAAGTGACAAAGTTTTTTAATTGCTAAAAAATTCATTGTAAATATTTAATGTTAGATTTTACTGCTTTACTTTGTGTCTTTGCACCTTTGTCACTTTGTCACTTTGTTACTTTGCTACTCTAAAAAACAAACTTAATTGTATCCTTGATTTTGTTTGAATTCCTTAGTCACATCAATTGTTGACTGTGGAATTGGGAATACTCTTCGGTAAGGTTGTGAAGCAGCTTTTGCGGTTCCTGGAAGATCAAATTTTCCGAAACGGATCATTTGCGGTCTTCTGTATAACTCCCAATATAATTCAAAACCAATCTCGTTATATAAAACGTTTTGGTCAATTGCTGTCAAAGCTTTTCCTGGTGTACTTCCATATAAAGATTCTCTTTTTCTGCTAATGCGCAATTTGTTCAAATCATCCATTGCAGCACCAGTATTTCCTTTTCTAAAATAAGCTTCGGCTCTCATGGTATAAATTCCTCCTAAACGGAATAATGGAATATCAACATTACTGTTTCCGTTTCCTCCTTCTGGATCAAATTCATATTTAAACACACGTGCTCCTTGATTAATTTCGTTTTGAGCGAAAACTGCCTGAGCTGGATTCTTAAAGGTTAAAGAAGGCGTAAAATCCATTCTCGTTGTCGTGCTTTTTTCCATGTATAATGGAGAAACTTTTATACGTCCGTTAACCATTTCCAATGAACCAGATGACAATAAGATTGGTCCATATTGTGGTCCATACTGAATTCCTCTATTAAAGTGGAACCAAGGCAAATTGGCACTTTTCGGTACAATGTCTGTTGCTGGAACACTAATATCTGTTCCATCATTCATAAACCATGTTCCATCAGTATATTGGTATTTTTGCTGAAATCTCGGATCGTCATGATTCCCATCCCATGTTGCAAAAAACTCAGGAGTTGTACAAGCCGCATTGGTTCCTCTATTTGCAGCAGAAGTTCTCTGGTTACGCTCCATACACACATAAGCAAAACTGTTTGAACCGTTTCTGATATAATCAATCTTCTGAGAAATCGCAAAAATCAATTCTTTTCCTTTGTCATTGTCTCTTGCAAAGTTTTTGAAATAATCACTTTCTAAAGAATATTTTCCAGAATCAATCAGCAAAGAAGTATAATAAATTACACGATCCATATCTGTTCCTGTACCCGTTGCTGCCGCTTCAGTAAAATTAAAGCTTGAAGATGCATTATAACGATCTTTAAAAACAGCACGATTCAAATACATCTGCGCTAAAAATCCATAAGCCGCTTCTTTTGTAAATCTTCCATGATGCGTCTGCTGCGTTCCCATTTCTGCTAAATCTGGCAATAAAGCTTCAACATCTTTTATCAATTGATCAATTTGCGTATCGGCTTTTAAAATCTGTAAAGGCGCATTCGGATTCATCGGGTCTCTATAAGGCGCTTGACCGTACAAATCTAAAGTTGTGTATAAATAATAAGCTAAAAGTCCTTTCGCTTCCGCTAAAAACAATTTCTTCTCTGGAATTGAACTTTCTTCAACTGATTGAATAGCCGTTAGGGAACGCGTAATTCCGTTTGTCAATTTATTCCAGTTATCCACTATAATCGCATTATCCGATTTCCAAGTAAACTCATGCATGTCTCTCCATTTTCCGCCATCTCCCCAGTCACTTCCGCGAGTTGGCAAAATGGCTTCATCTGTCGTATATTCTTGTAAAGAGAAAACACCGCCGTGATCTACAAAAGTTCCATCTCCCAAACGGTCATAAGCTGCTGCCAAAGCTCCAGCTGGGTTTGATGCATCTTCTCCCAAAACCTCATCCAGAACAACTTCGTCAAGATTAGTACAGCTTGCAAAAAGCCATATAAAAGAGAATATCGCTAATGTTTTAATATTAAAAATTGTATTTGTCTTCATAATAATTATAGTTTTAAAATTGCTCCAAAACTGAATGTTCTAGAAGTTGGATAACTCGCATAATCAATACCGATAGATTGGTTTCCTCCGTTAGATTTCGGACTGTTGATTAACGGATCGTAACCTGTGTAATTGGTAATCGTAATTAAGTTCTGACCTGTAACATAAAGCGTTAATCCGTTGATCCAGTTTAATCCTTTCAAATCAAAATTGTAACCAATACGAGCCGTATTCAATCGGATAAAGTCTGATTTTTCTAAGAATAAAGTGGACAAAATTGGTGAGTTTGCAGGATTTGCCCCAGACTCATAATAATTTGTAGCCACGTTACGGTCAGATGCGAGGTTATTGATATTTAATGCATTTAAACCTGTGTTGTTCAACAAATAGCCTCCCGTTTGCCCGATGATAGAAAATGAGAATGTAAAGTTTTTGTATCTCATATCACTATTAAATCCGTAATAGAAAGTTGGTAAAGCTCCTTCAATAATGATTCTGTCGCTATTGTCAATTTTACCGTCTCCGTTTTGATCTTTAAAGATATTTGCTCCATTGGCATCAAAACCAATGTGTTCCAACAAATAGAATGATCCCGCTGCGTATCCGCTTTTGTAAATATTCGCATTTACACCCGATTGTCCAGGACCAGAAATTGTTCCTGTCAAAATTTCTGAAACCGGAAGATCTTCAATTTTATTATGAAGCGTTGCTCCATTCATATCAATATTCCAAGAGAAGTTTTTAGTATCCACTATTTTTGAACCTAACATAAACTCGATTCCTTTATTGATGATTTTACCATCAATATTCGTCCAGATTGTAGTTGTTGGGCTCAAAGCTTGAGATGGAACATTTAAAATCGCATCGGTAGTCGTTTTATTGAAATAATCTAATGTTCCATACAACTTGTCATTCCATAAATTGAAATCTAGACCAACGTTATATTGCGTTACAACCTCCCATTTCAAATCAGGATTTGGTGTTCTGTTTACAGAAACTCCATTCACTAGATTCAAATCGTCGTATAAATAATATCCATCAGCTCCAGATAAAGAGTAGCTTGCTTGCGTAATTTTGTTTTCAACTTCTTGGTTTCCTGTCTGTCCCCAGCTTGCTCTTAGTTTTAAATTGTTCAAAGTAGAAGAATCTCTTAAGAAACTTTCGTTAGCAATATTCCATCCTAAGGCAAATGATGGGAAATAACCATATTTGTTGTTTTTACCAAAACGAGTAGAACCATCACCTCTCATTGAAGCTGTTAAAAGATATCTGTTATCAAAACTGTAATTCAATCTTCCAAAATAAGACTGCAATTCGTTTTCTTGCGCGTAACCTGTTGTTCCAGATTGCGTTCCTTTAAAACCAGGATTGATTGAAGGCGGAACTCCCTCGCCTTGATTTGCGATTCCGTCAATGCTGAAACTTGTACCCGATCTTTCAAATTTTTGGTATGAAAAACCACCCAAAGCTTCAATTTTATGTTTATCCAAATTCAAATTGTATGTTAGATAATGCTCAACCAAAGAGTTTTTAGAATCTAAATTATTCTGAACATATTTACCTTTCGGATTCAAATCGGTTAAGTTTGGAAAAATAGTGGTGTTTCTCTCTGCCATCGAACGATCCACACCTATGTTCAATTTATATTCCAATCCGTCAATAATTCTAAGAGACGCTTCTAAGTTTCCTAAAACTCTTAAAGTTCTAGTCTGATCTTGGTAAATGCTCAACAAATACGCTGGGTTGTAATGCGCATTCATATTGAAATTGGTATAATTTCCATTCGCATCAAAAACAGAACGGGTCGGGTTTGCCATTAAAGTATGCACAATCAATTGTCCGTTAGAACCACCGTCATCACTTGTTGGAACACCGTCATCTTTAGTTTCACTCGCCGTAAGATTCATTTTTACTTTCAAACGTTTGTTATCCAAAAATGATTCTGCAGCATTAATTCTTCCAGAAAGACGTTTGAAATTACTATTGCGAACCACACCTTCCTGATCCATTTGAGCAATCGAAGCGTAATAGTTTCCAGAATCTGTCTGTTTAGAAAAAGAAAGCGAATTGTTTGTTGTAATAGCTGTTCTGTAAATTACATCTTGCCAATCTGTATTTCCACCGTGATCAAACGCTTTATCTTTAATGGCATTTCTATATTCGCCAGCGCTTAAAACATCAAGTTTGTTAGCCACAGTTGCAACTCCTGTATAAGTATCAAAAGTTAATGTTCCTTCACCTTTAGAACCTTTTTTAGTGGTTACCAAAACCACTCCGTTAGATCCTCTTGCTCCATAAATTGCAGAAGCCGATGCATCTTTCAAAACCGTAATCGATTCGATATCACTTGTATTCAAAAAGTTCAATGGATTTTTTGCTGAAGAAGTTCCAAATCCAACATTACTTCCCGACGGACTCACATCGTCATTAGACAAAGGCACACCATCTACAACAAACAACGGCGTACTTCCGCTTCTAATAGATCCAACTCCACGAATTGTTACGTTTACCCCCGCTCCTGGCTCACCGCTAGTATTTACAACACGCACACCAGCCACTTTTCCTTGTATTAAATTGTCTACAGAAACGTTTACACCTTGTTTGAAGTTTGCTGCTTCCAATTGTGTAACCGCACCAGTAACGTCTTTTTTAGATTGTTTTCCGTAACCTACAACCAAAACCTCGTTTAATTCCGCTGTATTTGGCTCTAATTGAATGGTCATAAAACCAGTTTGTACGGCAACTGTTTTAGTTTTATAACCCATATAAGAAATGTCAATCGTTTTTCCTTCTCCAACTGTAATTTCAAATTCTCCATCGAAATTAGTTACCGTTGAATTTGACGAACTTGTTTCTGTAATTGTTGCTCCAGGAATCGGCAATTTATTTTCATCGACCACTTTTCCTTTTACTTTAATTCTGTCAACCGCTTTAGTATTAACTGCTTTTGGCGCAGCTGTTTTTTGAATTAAAACTAGTTTTCCGTTAATGTTATAATTAAAATTGGCTTTTTTAGAAAGATCATTCAAAATCGCCGTAATAGACTCACTGTTATAATTTACTGCATAAACTGTATTATCAGCAATTACAGCTTGTCCATAACTGAATTTGTAGTCAGTCTGCTGCGTTAATTTTGAAAAAATAGAGACAAGGGTAGCTTTTTCTATTTTATTTGTTACTTTTGGCTCTTTTAGCAAATTAGTTTTACTATAACCGCTCTGAAAGGCAAGTAAAGCCAGAACTAAAAAGACAAAACTCTTTAGATTTAAATAAGAAGGTTTAAAATACATGATTTAAGTAATTGTTTTTACGATGCTTAATTATTAATGGCAGTTGTTCCCGCAACTGCTTTTTTGTTTTTAATCCACTTTTACTATTTCGCCATAAACTTTAAATTTTAGGTTTGTGATATAATTTATTTGTTCCAAAACATTTTCTAATGTCGCGTCCTTCTTGATGAATACCGTTAACGGCGTTGCTAATACGTGTTTGTCATCATACTCAAATGAAACTCCGTATTTGTATTGTAAAATGGTGATTACTTGTTTTAAAGTAGTTTGCTCCAACGTCACATCTTCATTATACCAATTCACCAAAAAAGCTTTATCAGCCATTTGTTTGGTTAACTTTTGAGACTCAAATAAAGCTTCCTGATTCGGCACTAAATCTACACTCTGCCCTTTTCCAGAAACATTTACTTTTCCGGTTACTACGATTACCTTACAGTTTAATTTTGATAATTGAATGTGGAATGAAGTTCCTACAACTCTGGTTTGTATTTCACCAGAATGAATAATAAAAGGATGCTGTTTGTCTTTGGCAACTTCAAAAAACGCGTTTCCTTTTAGTAAAGAAACCGTTCTTTGATCGCCTTCAAATTTTTCAGGATACTGAAATGATGAGTTTGCTGCCAGATAAATTTTCGAACCGTCACTTAATTGGATAGATTTGGGAATCGATGACGTTTTAAATGTGATTTGTTTTTGGTTTAAAACATTTGGTCTCAAGAAAAATCCTAAACCAAGTAGAAAAAGAATGCTGGCAGCAGCTATATATTTTAAATAAGGGCGGAAAGATCTCTTTCTTCCAATTCTTAATTGAATTTCTTCATAGATATTTTGAGATTCGATTTCTGGGTTTCCCATAAAATCATTATCCCATTTTGAATTCTGATATTCGCTAAAAGCAAAATCATGCAATAAATTTTCTTCTGCTGACGAAGTTTTTCCTCGCGAACTTTTATCCAGCAGATATTCTAAACTATGTTTGATTCTTTTTATCATAATACTTATTACTGCCTATCAGTGTAATTTTTCAACACATAGAATCATAGTTTTTCGCTGTTTGTTAAAGGCGTTTCACTAGTTTAAATAATCATAGTTGTATAGCTATGTGTAAAAACTAGTTTTTTTAAATACCTTTTATTAAAAAGAAAAATCTATGTTTCTATGTGTTAAAACAAAAATTGCTAATTACACTTAACAGACTATTGTTTTATATAAGTACCAGAATCACGAAATCGTACTATCGCCAAATATTATGAAAACATCAAGCGAAAGTTATTTTAAAATTTTTGATTGAAAATAATGAAAGGAGCTAGCCAAGCTAAGTCTTTTAAGCCTTCTCGAAGTTGTTTCACCGCCGATGAAATCTGATTTTTTACGGTTTGTTTAGAAATCCCAAGTTCTTCTGCAATCTGATCTATTGTCATATCTTGAAATTTATACATCAGCAAAACTTCTTTCCTTTTTTCTGGAAGTTTGTCTAATAGAGAATAAAGTAAATCCATCAATTCTGGATCAATTGTCGAAAAATTATCTATAATGTAATCTTCAAATTTTTCTTCTAAAATAGTCTTATCAAAACGATTATTCTGATAATGTTTGAAAACCTGATTTTTAACCGCGCGAAACAAAAAAGGTTCAATCGCATGAATATTCAGCTCTTCTTTTCTTTCCCATAAATCAACAAAAACATCCTGAACAATGTTCTGTGCCAAGTCTTTATCCTGAGTCATCGTATAAGAAAAAGCGTTGAGCTTTTTCCAATATTGGTTATACGTCTGTCCAAAAATTTCAGGATTATTCATACGGCAATTAGAGGCTTTATACTATCGTAAAATAAGGAAATGAAACTCCAATCTTTTTTGTGTCAATGTTATCTTTAAATTAAAAAACAAACACATTTGATGTAGAAATACTACTTTTTTCAAGCAGAAATAGGAATGTCTTTGCGATTTCTTTTTATTAAACTAACATCAAAATCGAGCATGACATTTAATTTAGTCACTTTCAAAAAATGGAATTTTCTTTTGATGCGTCCCAGTCAAACAGTTTTAATTACATTTTAGAATTATGAAATCATTCTTGTTCACTTTATTATTTGCCAGTGCTTTAAATTTAAGTGCTCAAATGCAAAACGACAATCTGAAAATTAACCAGCTTCAGGTTATCGGATCACATAACAGTTATCGTCACGCGATTGAAACTGACTTATACAATCTTATTCAAGCTAGAGATACTTCTCGTTCGCTTAAAGGTTTGCAATACACTCACATTAGCATTACCGATCAATTAAACAAAGGTTTGCGAAATCTGGAAATTGATATTTTTGCTGACGCGAAAGGCGGAAAATATGCGCACCCGAAAGGTTTGGAAATTGCGAAATCTGAAGAAGATTACGACCCAAACGGACTAATGAAAAAACCAGGTTTTAAGGTTTTTCATATGCCAGACATCGATTTTAGAACTTCTTGCTATACTTTCGAAATCTGTCTTCAGGAATTAAAAAAATGGTCAGATGCCAATCCAAATCATGTTCCTGTTTTCATTACTCTAGAACCAAAAGACGGCGATGCTAATTTCTTCGGAACAAAACCAGAAGATTTCACCACAGCAGTTTTTGACGAAATGGACAAAGTAATCCGAAAAGAATTAGGAAAAGACAAACTGATTACGCCAGACATGGTTCGCGGAAAATATAAAACACTCGAAGAAGCGGTTTTGCATAACAATTGGCCAACATTAAAAGAGGCAAAAGGAAGATTTTTATTCTTATTAGATAATAACGGCGTAAAAAGAGATTTGTACGCATTGAATCATCCGTCCCTTAAGGGACGCGCCGTTTTTATTAATGCCGAACCCAGAAAACCAGAAGCTGCTGCTTTATTTAGAAACAATCCTGAAGATCCGCAAATCGAAGAATTAGTTAAAAAAGGCTATTTAATACGAACCAGAGCCGATTCTGACACAAAAGAAGCACGTGCCAATGATTATTCCCATTTTGAAGCTGCTAAAAAATCTGGCGCACAAATCATCACAACCGATTATTATCTGCCAAGCACTTTCTTTAATTCTCCTTATCAGATTAAATATGATGATGGAAGTTATGTTAGAAATAATCCTGTAAACGTACCTTAAATTTTTTTCTTAACCGCAAAGTTCGCAAAGATTTTTTTATTTAAGATTACGTTTATAAACGTAAAGTACGCAAAGCTATATGCAGATTTTTTTTAAAACATAGCCCGCGGTTTCAACCGCGGGAACGCTCAGAGAGAAAATATGCATGATGCTCGTATAGAAATGTAGAGAGAGCTATGATATAGATTGTGTTCCTGCGGTTGAAACCGCAGGCTATATGTGATAATTATTCTTTTTAAAAACTCAAAATCCACAAAGCTTTGTGAACTTATTTATTTTATAAATCATACTTAAAATCTTTGCGCTCTCTGCGTATTCCGATAGCTATCGGGATTGCGCCCTTTGCGGTAAAAAAAAACAAAAACCTATGAATTCAAAATTTACAATAGTATACATCATATTGCTCCTAGTTTTCTTCAATAATAATGCATCAGCACAAAAAGTAAAAAACCTCAACGGAACACAAATCGCATTTTTATCTGATGTGCATTTACAGGATTTATTCGGCAAGCTTTCAGACTCCGATTACAAAGGCGTTTTGAATCCGAAAACGGGACAATATACCTTGCTTCGAACCATGTCATCTCAGCTACATTCTACTCGAATTTTCAATGAAAACTATTTTGCTTTTATAGCGGCTTTAGAAGATATCGCAAAACGAAAAATAAAATACGTGGCGCTTCCCGGAGATTATACTGATGACGGACAACCGATTCACGTTCGCGGATTAGCCACAATATTAGAACAATACACCAAAAAATACGGAATAGAATTCTTCATCACAACGGGAAATCACGATCCAGTTGGGCCTTTTGCTCAAGAATCAGGCAAAGAAGATTTCTTAGGAAATGATGGTAAAAGTCAGCCCATTTTTAGCAAAAACGGCCTTTATAAGCCCAATTTAAACATCGAACAGCCAGTAGTTGTTAGCGCCGATATTGCTAAAATGGGTTATTTAGGAATTACAGATCAGCTTCATGATTTTGGTTTTCATCCGAATAAAAAATACAAATTCTGGTCTACTCCATTTTCTTCTTATACAAGCGAAAACTATACATTTGAAAAAGCTTTAGAAAGCGCTAAATTGACAAATCGTGTGTATGAAGTAGCGCCAGGTTATGAAGTTCCAGATGTTAGTTATGTCGTAGAACCTATCGACGGACTTTGGCTAATGGCGATTGATGGAAATGTTTATATTCCGAAGAAAAATGCTTCTGCAGAAAAAGATTCTAAGAATTACAGCGAAGCCAGTACAGGTTATAACAATGTGCTTTCTAACAAAAAGCATCTCATAAAATGGGTTGAAACGATTACGGCGGAAGCCAAAAAACAAGGAAAAACCTTGATCGCTTTCAGCCATTTCCCAATGATTGATTTTAACGATGACGCTTCCGTAGAAATAAAAGAATTGCTTGGCCCTAACAAATGGCAGTTAAACCGTGTTCCTGTTGAAGAAGTAGCACAAGTTTTTGCAGATGCAGGATTAAAAATTCATTTTGGCGGACATATGCATATCAACGATACGGGAGTTCGAACTTCTGCAAAAGGAAATACTTTGGTTAATATTCAGACGCCATCGCTTGCGGCCTATATTCCCGCTTATAAATTATTGACTTTCAAAAAAGATAATCTTGTAGATATTCAAACTATTACTATTGATGATGTTCCGAGATACAACGAACTTTTTGATTTGTACAAAATGGAGTATCAATTTTTGGAAAGTCAGAACGCACAAGACATTTGGAATATTGATATTTTAAAAACGAAAAACTATCACGATTTTACCGATTTTCATTTAAAAGAATTGGTTCGCCTTCGATTCTTAAAAGACGATTGGCCTACTGCTTTCAAAGATTTTATATTGAATGTTTCTGCGAAAGATTTACTGGTTTTAGCCAATATGCAATCGGATAAAGATTTTGATTTTATTCTTAAAAACAAAGATCAATTTCAAAAACAATGGAATGAAGCTAAAGCTAAATCTGAAAAAGTTCTAGCTCAGAACAATCTCAAAAAAGAAAACTTCAATTGGTCTGGTTACGATCTTCTGGTAGATTTTTATCGTTTTAGAAGCGCAGATGAATTGGCTTTAGCCGATGTTGGAATTCAAAGAGCAAAAGAATATAAAGTCTTGTCTCATTTATTTTTAGAAGGTTCTAAAGCTGATCTTTCAAAAGATAATCCGCTACAAAAACAGATGAAGTTATTTCTTATTATCTTCAATAAATTTATGCACGAAGTTCCAGCAGATCATTTTACAGTTGACTTGAAAAATGGAGAAATTAAGAGTGTCAAGTGATTCTTTTTTTTTTCCGCAAAGCACGCAAAGATTTTTTATCTCTGTAAACTTATAAAAAACGCAAAGTTCGCAAAGCTAAACTCAAAACTTTGCGAACTTTTTATTTTATAAAATTTAACTTAAAAAAACTTTGCGCTCTTTGAGTAAACCTTTGCGTGCTTTGCGGTTTAAAAAAAGACTATTATGGTTAAACAAAAGGCTATCATTTCTGACAGCCTTTATCACATTAAAACCTAAAATTTAATGTATCTAAAACCATTATGGCAAATGGGTTAGTATTATTTTTTAATAAAACGTCTTACCGTTTTGATTCCGTTTTTCTCAACTGAAATTAGATAAATTCCTGTTTTTAAAGTAGAAACATCAATACTGTTATTGTTTACAGTTTGAGAGAAAACAGTTGCTCCGCCTTCTGTGTTGATGACATTTACATTTCCGCCAGAAACCTCTGTGCTAAAGAAAAGCTGGCTTTCAGTTGGATTTGGATAAACTTCCAAACTTGCAATGGATTGTTCTGCAGTTGGCGCAGCTGTTCTTGCCGTTGAACCCGATTTTGTTATTCTAAACCAATTGATATTAAACCCAGTATTTTGAACATAAATCCCAAAATTGTACGTTCCTGCATTTACGTTTACGGTTTGCGTAATCGTCTGCCAGTTTTGCCATCCTCCTGTATTTGGAACATTTATGGCACCAAGCTGAATCGTTCCTGCATTTAAATCAGATGATAATCTACCGCCTGTAACCGCACTTGAAACGCGATATTCTATTTGATATGAACCAGAAGTTGGAAAATTAATATTGTAATACGCCATCCAGTCGCCTGTATCGCAATATCCAACGTTTAATCCCCCGCCAGTATCTGTTGTGGGTTCTGTCTGAACCCCACTCATCGTATTGTAATTTTCGGCCTGAATTAAAGTTCCTGTTCCTGGAGAAGTACCACCAGTAATTACCTGATTAATGGCATTCAACAAAGATTTTGTTCCTGTTGCATCTTGAGATAATTCCCAAATCATAACTCCTCCCGCATTCTGAATAGCAAAAGTCGTTTTTTGTTTGATGGTTGGAATTCCGTTATAATAAATCGTATTTCCAACCTGATCTAGATTTTCAGCTCCTGGATATTGAGCCACGATATTCGCATAAGAAATTCCCTGATTGGCAGAAGCGCCAAAACCATAACCATAAAACGGAAGTCCGATAATAGCTTTGCTGGCTGGCAATCCTCTTCCTCTCCAGTAATTAAATTGGTTTACTGCCATGCTGTAAGGAGAATGCTGACCCGGATTGTTTGGTGCCCAAGGCCCAGTTGCATCATAAGCCATAATATTGATCCAGTCATAAGCCGCAAAAGTAGATGAAGGTACATTGGCACCACCATATCCTTCTGAAAGCGCTGCTGAAATCAATTTACCATTGGCATGCAATTTATTAGCCAAAGCGATTACAAATCCGCCGTAATCTCCGTTAATTGCTGGACCTTCCAAATCAACGTCTACTCCATCAAAATTGTGTGCCACCACATAATCGTAGATCTTCTGGATAAAAGCCGTTCTGTTGGCTGGCGTTATTAAATTAAAATAATTATCGCGAATTGGTCCGCCTTCTGAAACAGAACCTCCTCCTAGCGATACAAAAACTTTAACGTTTTGGGCATGCGCCGCATTGATAATTGCATTACTTCCTGAATTAAAGCTTAAATAACCATTAGCATCAGGATTTTCGAACGCAATATTAATATGCGTCAATTTACTGTACTGAATCGTACTTGAAAAGGCATTCAAATCAATCCAATTCGGGACATAAGCTATTACTTTCTTTTGGGCCGAAACTAAATTAAAAGCCCCCAACACTAAAATAATCATGCATTTCTGCAGCATTCTTCGGTAATTGTTTTTCATAATAATTGTTTTAATAGATTAATAAACTCGTAAACATGGGACGGTTATTTGAGTTATATATTTTGATTTAAGATTTCAGACTTTAGATTTTTTGATTTGATTTATAATCTAATACCGTAGAACTAACACTACGTAAATTATAATCTAAATTTAAAGCCTGAAATCACTTTAAAACTATTTCTTTATGAATCGCTTGATGGTTTGTTTGCCCTCTTTTTCAAAAACTATAAAATAGATTCCTTTTCTAAGATGCGAAACATCAAAACTATTGTTGGTTATTTTCTGTGAAGCCAAAGTAGTTCCAGTTTGAGAATCCACAATTTTTGCAGTTCCTCCAGAAAGATCTGTGGTAACAAAAAGAGTATTTTCTACTGGACTTGGGTAAACATTTAAAACCGTTTCTTCTGGTTCTTCTACTGTTTCAGCTGCTGCCATTCTTGCTGTTCCTGCCACTTTTGTGATTTTAATCCAGTTAATATTCATTCCCGTATTCTGAATGTAGATTCCGAAATTATACGTTCCTGCATTTACATTTACAGTCTGCGAAACAGTCTGCCAATTTTGCCAGCCTCCTGTATTCGGAATATCAACATTTCCTAAAACGATCGCTCCAGCATTCAAATCAGAAGATAATCTTCCGCCAGTAACAGCACTTGCCACTCGGTATTCAATTAAATAAGAACCCGTTGTTGGGAAATTAATGCTGTTATACGCCAGCCAATCTCCCGTTTCTGTATAACCAACGTTTGAACCGCCGCCTGTATCTGTAGTTGCTTCTACTTGAATTCCGCTCATGGCTGAATAATCTTCTGCTTGAATCAATACTGAAGTTTGTGAACTTGTTGCGGGAACTAATTTCCATTGTCCGCAAGTTTGGTTGTTATTATCCCACTGCTGAACAATTGCGCCAGAAGCTGTACTTGCTCCTGCAATCTCAACAATTCTTCCGCTATGACGGGCAACAATTTTATAATAGCCATCTCCAGTAGAAACTAAAATAAACTGCTGATTTGTTGTGGCGTTATAGGGATACTGCTCAACTCTTGCGCCATTGGCTTTATTAAAATTATTAATATCCATTGACATACCGCTATGGTTCGCAATGATTTTATACATTCCGTCTCCTAAATGCGTAAAAGTAAATTTCTGATTGTTTCCAGAATTCAAAGCGCCTTGATTGATTCCTGCTCCGTTTGACATACTAGAATTCCAAACATCCATGTATAAACCACTGTTTCTGTTTTGAAGAAAGAAAGTCTGATTTCCTAAAGTTGCCGTTCCGTTTGCAATCACTCTGATCGAACTCACTTTATCGTTCCAAGTGGTATTCAAACAAGAATTATCAGAATTGATTACGGTTGAAGCGCCTCCAAAATTATCGTCTTGATATAAAATCGCTTGATAACCTTGAGTAATTTTTAGTGAAGAAATATCATCATTTAAAACTCCTAAAGAATTCAAACGAGCCAGATTATAATCTCCAATTGTTAACCCGCCTGAGAAACCTGTGTAATTGCAATCTTTATAAACGGTAATAACATCTGTTGAAGCTGGAACCGAAGGTGTTGTAAGTCCGTAATAACCTCCAAATGTTGCGATAACTTTGGTTGGCTGTGGCGAATGAAGCGATGGCGATTGATCGGCAACATCATCATAAGCAAAACCGTAAGCTAAATTATCGATATTAATTCCTGGCAAATGCCAAAATTTAGAATAATGATTGGTTGGGTTTACTTGATAATATTTTGATGCATCGTACCAATTCTGCTGTCCCGGATTTGCCGTTGTAGTGTTTACCACATGACGGTTGATCGCAGCCGTTAATTGAGCTTGAATTACTAAATCCAGATCTCCGTCGACCAATCTTCTGTCCAAGACGCCTTTTCCTTCAAGCGCTTCTTGAGTCGTTGGTCGGTTTTGAACACGTCCTGTTCTTCCCACAAAAGCGCCAGATTGCCCAACCATTTCTAGTTGTTCTCCAATCACTCTTCCTTTAAAAACTCCTGCATCTCCTGCATAAAAGATTAAATCTTCATTCTTGTATTTGTTCCAAATAGCGTCGATATACGATTTTAAATAGTTTTCGTATGGTCCTCCTTGTGCATAAGCTGGAGTTTTTGATGGTGCTGTAATTTCGCCTGTCGCATCATTTACACATCCTTGAAATTCTGCTGGAACATTCGCTTTAAAAGCGGCAACGATATCTTCGTGTTTTTTCAAATCTCCCACTTTCTTTTGGTAACCGTTTGCTCCAAACAGTTCCAATCCCATTGGATATTTATATGAATCTACGCGAGTTGGATTTCCGAAGAAACCATATTGATTGTTAGTCAATTCAATCATTTCATACAAAATTCCCTGATTTGGATCTGTAGCATTCTGCGGATTTGGCGAAGCATATCCCGAAGGTGCTCCGCTAGCTCCAAAAAAGTAAAAGTACAATTGTGATCCTTTAGAAATAAAAACCCTGCATCCTGCGATTAAAGGCAAAGTGAAGGTTTTGTTCGGAATTTCACTCAGTTTTGTAAAACATGCCGCATATTTTGAGTTTTGTCCCGGACCTGTATTTCCTCCATAAGTTGGCCCTGTAACCGTGTTATAAGAAGCACTCATTGGCAAAACCTGACTTGTTTTGGCATTTACCCAAACATGGTTTCCTGTGGTATAATCGATTCCGACAATGGCAACATAAAGATCGCTGTCTGCAAAAGTGGAATTATTACTTATCGTAAAAGGAACTGGCCCCTGACCGTACATAAAAGTCGAAAACACTAGAAACAGTGCGGTCAGAATAGAAAATCTTTGAAATTTATTGTTTTTCATATCTAAATAATTTTGGGATTACATAATAATTAGATTCTAAAACCAAAGTCATTTTCAAATGACTAAATGATCCGCCAGGTGCCACTGGTATGCCCTCCTTGAATTGCACCCAACGGATTTAAAATTATTTCTTAATCAGCTTTTTGCTCCAGCTTTTCTGGTCCGATTTGAAGTTTAAAATGTAGATTCCTCTACGAAGTTTACTCACATCAATTACGCTATCATTTCCCTGAGGCTTATTTTGAAGAACCAAATTTCCTGTATTGTCGTAAATCGTAATGACTTTATTGTCTAAGTTTTCAGGAGATGAAACTTGAACATAATTAGTTGTCGGATTCGGATATACTGCAAAAATAGCTTCTTCCGTTTGAGGCTCTTCTTCAACATTCAAAGCCATTCTAGCCGTTGACGAAGATCCGTAAGCTTCAATTTCATACAATGAGTATCCATACGGAGCCAAAGCTTTTGCTGTACATAAAATGCGTAAATATCTTCCAGTTCCGCTTACCGCTAAATCGTCAATTTCTCCATCGCTTGTCGTTTGCGTGCTGATGGTTTCATTTTCTGTGAAAACATTATCTGTCGAAAGCTGTACTTTATACTGAGTTGCATAAGCTGCTTCCCATTTTAACACCACACGGTTAAGAGTATAATTACTTCCTAAATCCACATAAATCCATTCGGTTGCATTCGCAAAAGAACTCGCCCATCTTGATACTGTTCCGTCTCCGTCTGTAGCTTTGTTTGCTGAAAGTGTTGCATTTTCTTCTGTAGAAGCCGTTGCAGTTTTGCCTAAAGCTAAATTCACATTCGGATTTGCTGTAATATTTCTAACCGTTACATCACTGAAAACTCCTGTTGTCAAAGTTCCGTTTGCATGAGAAGTAACTGCCATTCCCACATAAATTGTGCTTGCCATTGCAATTGTTTTTGGAGTTCCAACTTGTGTCCATGTTGTTCCATTATCTGAAGAGTAAGAAGTAAATACATTTCCAGATCTTACTAAACGAACCCATTTTGGAGCCGCTCCTGTCGTAACTGTAGCAGTTGTTGCTCCTGAAGTCGTATCACGAGTTAAAAACTCAATTCCCGCAGCAGCACTTGCATCTGTCATCGCATGTTTTGAAGTCGGTGTTAGCGTTTCACGGAACATTACTCCTGCTTTTGCGTACGTGTTGGTATTGGTTAACGAATTTACTTTAGCAATAATTTCAGCATCTCCAGTAATAGACTGATTCACAAATTGAAATTGATCGCTTGTATCCCAAATATCATTTCCTGCTCCTTTAATAGTAAAAGTACCGTTTGAGTGTGCCGCTTCTCCTGCTGGCGTAACTGCACCTAAATCGGTACTGATCCAAGGCGAAGGCAATCCTACTGGAGTTTCTGTAGAGACTAAATTTAAAGCTCTTAAATTGTCAAAATAATACGTGTTTCCAGAGTTAGTTCCCGGCTCAAACAAGAACACAAAACGGTTTACATCATTATCCGCAGTAGATGCATCTGGAGTACTCACATACGTAAAGGTAATGGTATGCCAAGCATTGCTTTGTTTTACAACTCCCTGATAAATACTATGTCTTCCAACAGGATAATTGGACGGAACCGAAGCGCTGCTTTCTGCCTGCCAAGAAATTATTGATCCAACTGGTGCAGAAGTGTAAACATCCATCGTAAACTTTTTAGTTCCCGCTTTAAAATCTCCAATGTTGTTTAAAGTCGTATTGAATGAGAAGTTATCATACAATTCTGTTGATTTACGAACATATTTTCCAACATTAGAAGAAGTATTAATGCCGCTTGCATTTGGATTTGCCGTATTTGGCGTATAAGTCCCAATCGCATCTCTAAAAGTAATATTGTGAATCGTTTGATAATCTTCATATACCACACCAGGAGTAAACGTATCTGGAAGTTTAGTCGAACCAATTCTGATATTATCAAAATAATAGGTATCGCTTGTGTAAGAACCTGAATTAAACAATAAAACCATTTGGTTCACAGCTAAGTTTGAAGTTCCAGCATCCGGACTGGAATTATAATAGAAAGTTAATGTTTCCCATTGATTTTGTTTGGTTGTAATGGCTACATAATTACTATTTCTTCCTGTCGGATAATTGGCTGGAAGCGAAGTGGCGCTATTTTCAAAATTCATACTTACAACCGTACCAATTGGTGCTGTGGTATACACATCAATCATGATTTTATTGGTTTGATTTTTAAATAAACCAGCATCTTCGATTGAAGTTTGTGTATTAAAGAAAAGCACATCGTATTGCTCTGATGCATTTCGGACATATTTTGCCACATTTGCAGAAGAGTTAACCGAATTTGCTCCCGGATTTGCTACAACAGAATACGTTCCAGTTGTAGTTCCTTTTATGATTTTATTGGCTCCATCATAGTTTTGCAGAACGTCTGTTGCTACAATTGGTTTTTCTGGCGCTGCTTTTGTCAGCAAATTATCAAAATAATACGTTGCTCCAGAATTAGAATTTGATTCAAAAAGAATCACTACATTATTAATCGCCAAAGCACTTGTATTTGGATCGATTACTTTTTCGAACTCAAATTCAATGGTTTCCCATTTGTTCTGAACTGTTGTTGTTGCTTTAAAACCGCTATGTCTCCCTAACGGATAATTGGTTGCAGTGGTTACATTGCTATTTTCCAGCTGCATGGATATTTTTGTTCCAACAGGAGCCGAAGTATAAATATCAAACGACAATCTTTTTCTTCCGTAAACATAATCGTTCGCATTCGTAATCGTTACGTTTCTGATATTCAAAACATCATACAATTCGCTTGAATTTCTAACGTATTTTCCAACCAAAGCCGATGTGTTAATTCCTGTTGCAGAAGGATTCGCAACAGCTTCTGTCAAAACTCCAGTTTTTACAGGATACAATACATTTCGATTGCTTTGAAAATCTTCATGTATTTTTTCAACTGGCAAGGCAGGTTCGGTTGTAACCGCCAGTTTGTAGGTATTGACATTACAGCCTGAAACTGTTGCTGCTACAGAAACATCTCCTCCTGAAGTTCCCCAATTTACAGTAATCGAATTTGTTCCCTGTCCTGATGCAATTGTTGCTCCCGCTGGAACAGTCCAGTTGTAGGTCGCGCCCGCAATTGCATTTACAGAATAGGTTTTACTAGTTTCATTTTGGTACACTTTGTTATCGCCTGTTACCGCATATTTAAAACTCCCATCGTAAACACGAACATAATCGACTTGTAATTTTGCTGGGAAATCGGCAGGAATAGGCTCAACTCCTGCGCCGTTTACTCTCGTGTAAGGCGTTCCATAGCTTCCAACTGCTAAATTCAGAATAATATAAAAATTGTTGTCATTAAAAGGCCATCCTCCATTTACCGTTGTATTTGGCGTTGCAGTGTGAAATAACACATCATCAACAAACCATTTAATGATATTTGGACCCCATTCTACAGCATACACATGAAAATCAGCCGATAAATCAATTGGAGAACTGTAACTTCTTCCTGTAAACTGATAGCCACCGCCATCGTAATGAATAGTTCCATCTATAGATTTCGGGTTTCTATGTTTGGCTTCCATAATATCAATTTCTCCTGTAAAAGGCCAGTTTCCTCCTACTGGCAGCATCCAAAAAGCTGGCCAAGCGCCCATTCCGTTAGAAAGTTTCATACGCGCTTCTACTCTTCCATATTTAAGCGAATATTTTCCTTCGGTAGTTAATTTTGAAGAAGCATACGGCTGATCAGGAAATTGCGAACTCGGCGCATATTTTGCTTCAATATTTAAGTAGCTGTTTGTTCCTTCTTTTACAATTGTTGCCTGATTGGGATCGTAGCGCTGTGCCTCAGCATTTCCAAATCCGCAAAGCGACGGACATCCATTTCCTGAGATACTTTGCCATTTGGTCAAATCTACCGTAGTGCCATTAAATTCATCAGACCAGACAAGCGTATTACATTGGGCCTGAGTCTTAAGAAATGGCAGCAATAAGAATAAAACTGCCAGACAAAATTGTTTAAATAAATAAGAATTGCTTTTCGGTGGTCGGCCGAAAAAAAAGTCATTTTGCTTCATTTTTGATAGGTTTTTAGTTAGTAAATGTTATTTCATCAATACATTCAACTTGAAAAGCAGATTGTATTTTCTGACAATAACAGCGCAATATTAACTAAAAAATCAGGCAAGACTTACATTTTGGAGTACGGTTTGACTACGGTACTATCGAAGAAATGTAACAAATCATCGATGAAATGCACCAAATCACTTTAAATTCCATTTTTCTGAGAAAAATTAAAAATTAAGAATGAATTCGGTGATATTCGTATCAGACGGAAGCTGTAATTTTTTACGAATGCGATAACGGGTATCTTCGACCCCACGAACAGAAATTCCCAAAAGCGGAGCAATTTCCTTCGTATTAAAGTTCATTCGCAGATAAGCGCACAAACGCATATCACGAGGAGTCAATTCTGGATAAGTCGATTTCAACCGCTGCATAAAATTGTCATGCAGCTGATTGAAGATTTCTTCAAACTCATTCCAATGTTTGTCTCCCTGCAATTCGTGATCAATCAATTTATTGATTTTGGTCAGCAGGCTAAAGTTTACATTTGGATCATTTTTCTTATCAATCTGTCCAATCAAATCTTTAATAGAAAGCAAAATTTCATTTAAATGAATCAAATTGACCGTATTTGAAGCCACCTTAGCATTTTTAAGATTTATGGTCGTTTCAAGATTTTCTCGAATAATAGCCATATTCTGCTGTTCCAATGTCAGTTTCTGTTCGTTAAGTTCGGCACGGCTTCGCAGCAATTCCTTTTCCTGATTCTCTATCAATTGACGGCGCTGACGCTCAGCAACAGATTTCTGATATCTAACAATTAAGTAAATTACAATGCTATAAAGCGCAAAATAAAATAAGTAAGCCCAAAAAGTTCTATACCAAGGGGGTAAAATTTCAAAGTGAAAAACGGCTTCTTCACTCACCACATCATACATATTTTTTGCTCTTACATGAAAGACATATTCGTTTTCAGGCAAATTCGTATATTCTTTCTCGGTCTGAAGACTATAATCTGACCACGTTGGTTCAAAACCTTCTAGCCAATATTCATATTTCGTCGCATCGGCATCTTCAAAACATAATGATGCAAAAGAAAAATGAAGCGCATTACTAGAATATGGCAATACCGTTGAAAGTTTATCATTTTCTGATCCTGTTTTATTAGGCAAAACATCATAACGGCTGGAAAACAATAGGCTATCTTTAGGAAAAATGCATTTTACTTCAGAAATAAGAGCTTTATATTTTGTTTGATATTTCTTGTTTTTAATGGCACTGTAATGAATCAAACCTTCTTGCGTTCCAAAAAAAACATCACCTCCTTTTGTAGTCTGAATATTTTCAAAACCAGGAACATATATATAACGAAGTTTTCGAAAAGGAAGTTCTTCAATCTTAAAGCTTCCATTTTTCTGCCTGCTCATTTTCCCAGTATTTTCGCCAGAAATGTACCAGATATTATCCTGATGGTCTGGTTTTAATAATCGAATATGATTTTCTAACCCCAGATATTTTTTGAAAACTGGATCTGGAATCATTTTTTTAGAAGACAAATCCTGTCTGTAAACGCCTTTTGTTGTTCCAAATAAAATCTGATTATCCACTTTAAATGTATTCAAAAACAAACTCGACGGAAATCCGTTTTTATCATTATAAAATTGGATATCCTTAACGGAATCAAATGTCGCGTTGAATTTGAGTTTATAAATTCCCTTGTATCCGTGCGCAATCCAAATGTTTCCTTGTTGGTCGGTTTCCATAATTCTGCTGCTTTCATCAAAACCTTTTATACGATGCTGAAAAACCCAAGAACCATTTATTTTTTTCAAAAGATACAATCCTGTATAACCTCCAACAAGCAGTAAATCAGAATGATTTGGAATTAGAATTCCTTGCCAAGCGCCATCAATTTTTGCCAACGCTTTCGCGGAATTTCCACTGATTTCAAATATTCCGTTTTTCTCAAAAGCTAGTAATGAATTACCAAAAACTCCCACATTCCAGACATTTTCAGACATTCCAGAAATGTGCTGAAAGGTTACATTTTCTCTTTTTCCGCTTTTGTAAGCTTCCCAATCCAGCCAAAACAAACCGTTGTCGGTACCGATATATAATTTATTTTGATAAATCTGACTGCAATAGATTTTGGTCTCAGAATTAGTGCTGTCTATAATTTTAGACAAAGGAGATGAAATCTGAATCAGTGAAATTCCGCCTTTGAGCGTTACCCACAAATTTCCTTCCTTATCAATTTTAAAATTGGTCACATATTCATTCTGAAGTCCCATTTGTTTATCAATATGCTGAATCAAATGTCCTTCACCGTCTATAACTATCAATCCCGATTGACGGGTTCCGATTCCGAAATAGCCATCAGAAAGCTGAATTCCTGCCGATATCTGATTCTGCTTCAGCAAATGATCCACTTCTGTTGTAAATGGCTTAATTTGATTTTCATCGAAAATGAAAAGGCCATTTTTTTGAGTGAATAGCAAAAGTCCGTTTTTGGTTTGAAAAATCTTTCGAATCTGCATTCCAACAAACTTCTGACCATTTTCTACTGGAACTAAAGCATTGTTTTTTAGTTTTAATAATCCTTTTTCGTTATCCGAAACATAAATTTCTTTCCCAACTTCGAAGAAATCATCAAAAGCTTTTTTAGCATTTATGACCTTGATTGTATTATTCTTATAAATAAAAAGCCTTTCATAGGAGAAAAAAATCACTTCGCCATTTCGAATGACCGTATGCAGCACATCACCAAAATTTCTAGCAGTTTTAGGAAGCAGTTTTACTAAAGAAGTGTATTGATATTGCCCGTTTGGAAGCTGAATTACAAACCCGAAATCGCCTTGAGCGCCAACATATATTTTATCTTTTTTATCAATTGCCATAGAACGAACCATGCTTCGATTTTCTGGCTGCGTCACAATCGCCCAGCGAACACCATCAAACTGCATGATTCCAAAATGGTTGGCAAAAAACATCATGCCTTTAGAATCTTGCAAAACATCCCAATTTTCTGATGCAGCTTTATAAGCTTTCGGACTATAATTGGCTATAAAGGGAACTCCAATCTTTTTGATTTGGGAGTTGGTAATCGAAGAAAATAATAGGAATAGAAGTAAAATTCTGGTTTTAAATTTCATCATTCTGTCGCGGGTCTGTAGGTTAGTTTTGTGATTTTTTGCAATCACAATCCGGAAATGCTTCTTTGGGAAAAGTCATTTTCTAGACAAAAACATTCTTTCTTTTTAAATGTGTAAATAACAATTATTCATTATTATTAAAGCAAAAAAGAGAATGTGGAAATTCAAATATATAAAATTTTATTTTATTGCAACAAATTACATTTTAATGAGTGAATTTGATAATTAGAAAATGTGGCAATTAGAAAATTAAACTTTGTCAAAGTGCAAAAAGATGTTCTTCATTCCGTAGGAATGTCTGGTTGGTAGATTTTCGAATTAGATTCAGAGTTACACGTTCCGTAGGAACGTTTGAACATACGTATAACATTCATTACGCAAAAACAGGTGTCCCTACAGGACACTATGCAAATGCGTTTTTATTTTTCTACCGACCAAATATTCCTAACGGAATAATTTAATCGTAAAAACAATCCCGACAGGTTTTTAAAAGCTATCGGGTTTAACTTGAAACTTGAAACCTTAAACTTGAAACAAAACTAAAAACCTAGTTTCTCGCTTAATTCCTCATACGAAGTAAAAAGCTCTGCTCCTTCTTCTTTTAAATCCTCATTATTGAAACCATTTGCGAAGCCATACACTTTAAATCCGCCGCTTACTCCAGCTTTTACACCTGCTTTACTATCTTCAACAACAATACAGTCTTTTACCTCAAAACCCATTGCTGCCGCTGCATGAAGAAATATTCCAGGTTCTGGTTTCCAGCTTCCAATTTGATACGAACTAAATATTTTATTTTCAAATCTATCCAGCAATCCTGCCACTTCAAGATTCAAACGAATTTTATCTACTGGTCCACTCGAAGCAACGCAATATGGAATTTCTAATTTTTCTATATTTTCGATAAAATCTATAATACCTTCCATTGGTTTTACCTGAGTTTTAAAAGCTTCAAAACTCTTTTCGCGATATTCGGTTTCAAAATTTTCTGGAAGTTTCTGATCGATTGTTTCTTCAATATGTCTGAAACAATCTTTTAAGTTTCGACCGTTAAAATGACGATAGGCATCTTCCAATTCCATTTCAAATCCGTGTTCTTGAGCCATTTCCAGCAATATTCCGTTACCAATTTTTTCTGTATCGACCAATACGCCGTCACAATCGAAAATAATACATTTAACCATTTTGTTGATTTTCATTTAATTATATAATCTCCCGAAATAAAAATCAGGAAATGTAAATTACGAAAAATAATCTATTTCATTCTCAAAGCTTTTCTGCTCATTTTCAAAATTATGTACAGAATTACCCCTATTCTGTATTTTCAATTCCGTTTTGATTTGTATTTTTATATCTTATCAAACCTAATTTTTTAAATATTAAAAATCTAAGAATTTTGAAAAAACATCTTTTTATCATAACCATTCTGACAGCTAATTTTGCTGCTTTTTCTCAGAATAAAATCATTACCGTTACCAACAATTTGAAAGTTGACAGAGAATTTGAAACTATCGAATTGACTAAAAAGTCACTTGGATTATATGCAGATTCGAAACTTGAAAATTATGCCGTAAAAGAAATTGGAAGCAATGCCTTCTTAGAAACTCAAACAGTAGATAATGATGGCGACGGAAAAGCAGATGTATTGCTTTTTCAGCCTAAAATCAAAGCTTCTTCAAAACAGGATTTTGAAGTTATAGTTGGAACAAATCCTCCGGCTTCAAAAGCAATCAGCTGTTATTCTCGCTTTGTTCCAGAACGCACAGACGATTATGCTTGGGAAAACAACAAAGTCGCATTTAGAACTTATGGTCCTGTAGCTCAAAAAATGGTTGAAGATAAAATTCCAGGCGGAACGCTAACCAGCGGAATCGATGCATGGCTAAAAAGAGTCGATTATCCGATTATTAACAAATGGTACGAAAAAGCGACTAACGGAACTGGAACCTATCATAAAGATACCGGTGAAGGTTTGGATAATTTTCACGTTGGTGACAGCCGTGGTGTGGGCGGAATTGCTGTAAATGTGGACGGAAAATACTATTTTTCTAAAAATTTTATCAGCTGGAAAACTATTACAACGGGGCCAATCAGAACCAGTTTTATTTTGACTTATGCAGATTGGGATGCAAAAGGAAATAAAATAACGGAATCGAAATTAATCAGTTTAGATTACGGAAGCCAGCTTTCGCGTTTTGAAATCAATATTACAGGAACCAAACAAATTGCTGCTGGATTAACGCTTCACGATAAAAAAGGAACTATTGGCACAAATCTAAAGGAAGGCTGGTTGAGCTATTGGGAACCCATTGACGATTCTGAAATTGGAATAGGTTTAGTTGCTCCAAAAAACACTTTATTAAGTTTTGACAATCATATTACTGATGAAAAAGATTTAAGCAATCTCTATGGAAATATTTCAGTAAAAAACAATAAAGCCATTTATTATGTTGGTTTTGGATGGAAAAAAGGAAGTCCGTTTCAAACTAAACAGGAATGGGAAAAATATTTGAGTTCTTTTGCTGAGAAGATCAATAATCCTTTGATTGTGAATGTTAAGAAATAATGGTTTTGCCACAAGACACCAAGGCACGAAGATTTTGTTTTCTAGATGAACATAACCAATGGTTTCAAACATTGGAACGCAATGTAAATCACAATACCTTTCCCAAGGTCGAAACCTTGGGCTATGTTCACCTGTTTTTGTCTTAAAAAACTTCGCGCCTTAGTCTCTTTTTGGCAAAACAAACTATCACTTTACAGGAAAATAATTCTCCTTCAAAATAATCTCCAACGGAATGTAATGTGTTCTTTCTGTTTCTTCCTGAAGAACCATTTTTTTATACAAATAATTGATTCCCAAATACCCCTGTTCTTCTGGCCTTTGATTGATTAAAAAATCAATTACGCCTTTATTTAAATATTCGATATTCTCTTTTAGCAAATCAAAACCAATTATTCGAACACCTTTTATATTGTTTTTTTCTAAAAACTGAGCTACAATATAAGCTCTTGAATTGGGCACAAAAACACTGTTTACTCCAGAAAACATTTCCAAACTCAGCTGATCAATTCCTGAATCTTTTAATGTTACTTCCGAAAACTTAAAATGAGTCAATTCGTTATGATCTTCAAAATAAGAGTAAAATCCTTTGATGCGCTGCTGATAAACCGAAGTGCTTTCAATCTCGCGGGTAATTTTAAAAATCAGAACTTGTCTTTCATTTTTCACGGCAAAACTGATTAATCTTCCAGCTAAATAGCCACTCTGAAAAGCGTCCTGACCCACATAAGCATGCTGGTTTTCTTCAGAAATATTCGAATCGATCATCACAACCGGAATATTTTTCTTTTCATATTCTTTTAAAAATCGAACCGAATCCTCATAAAAAATTGGAGCAAATAGCAAACCGTCACAATCAAACTTCATTATTTTTTGAGCCGTTTCCTTAAAAGATGCCAGATTGTAATCGTAAAAAAAATAGTCCAATACGATTCCAAATTTACTAAACTCCAAAGCTGCTTTTTCAATACCTTCTGCCTGACTTTTCCAATATTCTAATGTTTCAGATTTTGGAAGGAATACTGCAAAATGAAATTTCTTATTCAGCGCTAGATTACTTGCCAGAATATTTCGCGTATAGCCAAATTCTTCAATAATCGCATTGACTTTGTCAACGGTTTCCTGAGCCACTTGTCCGCGTTTGTGTATAATCCTATCCACTGTTCCAGCAGAGACATTAGCTAATTCGGCAATTTTTTTAATTGTTATGATATTGATTCTTTTTAAGTTAAAAATATAAAAGCAGTAGGGTAAAATTAATTTATTTTATCAAAAATAAGTTGTTTTACATCACATTTTGCATACATTTGTAAAATACCGTGTACGCACACGCAAATATACACATAACATCAAAAAACCAAAATAAAAACCGTACAAAATGATAATAGACTCATTACATAATGCAGCAAAATACTACGGTCTGCACCCCAATTTCAAAAAAGCTTTTGATTATGTAAACCAAAATGATATTGCCAATTTTGAAGAAGGCACTTATGAAATTGGCGAAGGTTTAAAACTTATCGTAATTGTTGGCGAAGGAAGCACTAGGGAAGAAAGCATTAAAGGTTTTGAATGTCATGATAAAAACATCGATATTCAGATTTCTATTATTGGTCCAGAAACCTTTGCATGGAAACCTAGAGAAAAATGCATTAGTCCCAATGGAGATTATAATGACGAAAGAGATGTTCGTTTCTTTCATGATAAACCAGATATGTTTTTTGAAATTAAAGAAAAACAATTTACAATCCTGTTTCCAGAAGACGTTCATTCGGCTATGATTGGAAGCGGGCCTTTGAAAAAAATTGTTATTAAAGTAAAAATATAATTATGAGCAGTATTCAGAACTCTATAGATGTTATTTTAAAACAAGGAATGCTGCCGCTCTATTTTAATGCTGACGAAAGCAAAAGCATTGCTATTCTAAAAACACTTTATAATGCAGGAATCAGGGCTGTAGAATATACAAGCCGTGGCTCTGAAGCACTTTCAAACTTCAAAAAAATGATTGAAGTAAGAAATGCTGAAATGCCTGAAATGCTTTTAGGAATTGGCACCATCAAAAATTTAGAGCAAGCAGAAACGTATTATTTAACTGGTGCTGATTTTTTTATAAGTCCTGGATTTGTACCTGAAATAGCTTCGTTTTTAATGGCAAAAGAAGTTCTATACGCCCCAGGCTGCATGACTCCGACAGAAATTATTGCGGCTGAAAATGCTGGTGTAAAATTCATCAAACTTTTCCCCGGAAATATTTTAGGATCAGATTTTATGAGTGCCATAAAAGATGTTTTTCCAAATTTAATCTTTATGCCAACAGGCGGTGTTGACACTACGAAACAAAGCATTGAAACTTGGTTTAACGCTGGTGTTTCTGCTGTTGGAATGGGTAGCAAATTAATTAGTAAAGAAGTAATGGAATACGGCGCTTACGAAACCATCGAAAAAGAAACTAAAAGGGTTTTGGAACTGATTGAAACTATCAGAAAATAAATTCCAAATTTGAAAACCCAGTTTGAACTGGGAGACTAACTAAATCAAAAAAAATAAAAATTAATTATATAAAAATGTACTTTATTTCCAAATTGGAATTTAGGATTTAAAGTATTGAAAATTAAAAATTAAAATGGATTCAATATTTAATTTAAAAGGAAAAATTGCATTAATAACAGGCGGCGCTGGTGTTCTGGGAAGCCGATTTGCAAATGTTTTGGCGCAGCAAGGCGTTGTTGTCGGAATCGTTTCGCAATCATTAGAAAAAGCTGAAAACACAGTAAAAGCAATCGAAGCAAACGGCGGACAAGCATTTGCTGTTCAAGCAAATGTTTTAAACAAAGAAGAACTAGAAAAAGTAAAAGACTTAATTGTTGAAAAATACAGCCGCTTAGATATTTTAATCAATGCAGCTGGAGGTAATATGCCGGGCGCAACAATTCAGCCAGATCAAGCAATTTATGATATGAAAAGCGATGATTTACAAAAAGTTATAGATTTGAATATTATTGGAACTATGCTTCCGACTCAGGTCTTTGCTGAGCTTTTCGCTAAACAGAAATCAGGAAATATCATCAACATTTCATCTGCTTCAGCGCAAAGACCTTTAACAAGAGTTGTGGGTTATTCTGCTTCAAAAGCGGCAATCGACAATTTCACACAATGGATGGCGGTCGAATTGGCTCAAAAATATGGCGAAGGACTTCGTGTAAATGCTATTTCTCCAGGTTTTTTTATTGGCGAACAAAATCGCGCTTTATTGTTAACTCCAGAAGGAAAACTAACGCCAAGAGGCGAAAAAATCATCGATCATACGCCAATGGGAAGATTTGGAACTCCAGAAGATATTGACGGTGCTCTTTTATTTTTATGCAGTGACATGTCTAAATTCGTAACGGGAACTATCTTAAAAGTTGATGGCGGATTTGCCGCAACGAGCATTTAAAAACTAACTCACAAAACAACATAATACAAAATGGAACAAACATTAAGATGGTTCGGACCAAATGACCCTGTTTCTTTACAAGACATCAAACAAACTGGCGCAACTGGAATTGTAACGGCTTTACATCATATTCCAAACGGAGAAGTTTGGAGCGTCGATGAAATTATTAAACGAAAAGTTGAAATCGAACATGAAGATGGAGACCCTAAAAAAGGCCCTTCTGGTTTGACTTGGTCGGTTGTAGAAAGTATTCCAGTTCATGAAGACATTAAAAAGCAGACTGGAAATTATTTGCAATACATTGAAAATTATAAAGAAAGCATCAGGAATTTAGCTTTATGCGGCATCAAATGCGTTTGCTACAACTTTATGCCGGTTTTAGACTGGTCAAGAACAGATCTTTCTTATACGGTTGAAGACGGTTCAAAAGCTTTACGCTTTGATATCAATGCTTTTGCTGCTTTTGAATTGTTTATTTTAAAAAGGCCAGACGCAGAAAACGAATATTCTGAAGAGCAGAAACAAAAAGCAAAAAGCTATTTTGAAGCCATGACTCCAGAAGATAAAGTAAAATTGCAGCAAAATATTTTAGCGGGACTTCCAGGAGCTGAAGAAGCTTATACAGTTGAAGATTTCTTGGTAACCTTAAGTGCTTACAATCATATTGACAGACAGGCTTTAAAGAATAATCTGTTTCACTTTCTAAAAGAAATTATTCCCGTTGCTGAAAGTAAAGGCGTATTGATGGCAATTCATCCAGATGATCCTCCTTACCCAATCTTAGGCTTGCCAAGAGTTGTAAGTACAGAAGAAGATTTGATTGAGTTAATGAATGCTGCTCCTTCTAAATCAAACGGATTTACAATGTGTACAGGTTCTTACGGTGTTCGCGCTGATAATGATTTGCCTGGAATGGTAAGACGTCATGGCGATAAAATGAATTTTATTCACTTAAGAAGCACACAGCGCGACGAAGAAGGGAGTTTCTACGAAGCAAACCATCTCGAAGGCGACGTTGACATGTACGAAGTTGTAAAAGCAATTTTGGAAGTAGAGAAAAGAAACAACAGCACTTTGCCAATGCGTCCAGATCACGGACATCAAATGCTGGATGATTTAAAGAAAAAAACAAATCCGGGTTATTCTGCGATTGGGCGTTTAAGAGGCCTGGCAGAATTGCGCGGACTTGAAATAGGGATTAAACGATCTTTATAATTTTGTTTGCCACGAAGGCGCTAAGGCACGAAGTTTTTTTTATTTAGGCTCAACTTTGTCAAAGTTTAAAACTTTGACAAAGTTCTCATCAAGACTTACAATTCGTAAAACAAAAAAAACTTTGCGTCTTCGCCACTTTACGTGACTAAAAACACAAAGCTTAAAAAAACTTCGTGCCTTAGCGCCTTAGCGGCAAAAACAAAAAAAACTAACTAACCACAAAAACCACAAAACCATGATTCGCCAATCCATTCTTTTATCCTGTGGCTTTTTTATAAACACTTTACTGGCGCAGGAAATACCCAAAATTCTTACTTCAAAAACCAATTATCTGCCTGATTTTAGTTACGCAGGATATCGTTTTGGCGAAAGTTCCATTCCTGAAACTAATGGAAAGATCATTAACGCAACAGATTTTGGTGTAAAAGCCAATGACAATTTAGACGATTCAAAAGCACTTTTAAAAGCTTTTAAAGCAGCCAATGCTATTGAGGGAAATGTAATCGTGCAATTGCCTGCAGGACGTATTATTTTGAGTGAAATTCTCTACATCGAACGTAGTAATTTTGTACTTCGAGGCGCTGGTTCTGCTGAAAACGGAACTGAAATCTATTGTCCAAGACCGATGATGTATCTTAAAGATTCTGATGTTTTGGCTGAACTTCGCGAATACTTGACCACATTTGACAAAAGACAGCGAGAGCCAGAAAACAATATTGATCTTCCTTTTTCGCAATATGCGTGGTCTGGAGGTTTTATATGGACTCAGGTTCCGGGTGAGCGTGTAAAGTCATATTTAGATAAATACGAACCAGAATCTAATCCGTTGGCTAAAGTCAGTTCGGGAAAAATGGATGAACATATTATTACTGTTTCTGATGTAAAAGGATTGAAAGTTGGCGATGTTGTCGAATTGCAATTGTTCAATAAGGATGGCGAAAACGGCGAAATCATCAAAGATTTGTATCAAGGTGCTAAAGTAAAACCAGGTTCGCATCACTGGAAATTCCCAAAGCTTCCTATTGTAAGGCAGCAGGTTGAAATCGCTAAAATCTCTGGTTCTAAAATCACTTTAAAAACACCTTTAACTATTTCGATAAAACCGAGTTATCAAGCACAATTGGTTGAATGGAAACATTTAAATGAAGTCGGAATTGAACAGCTTCGTTTTACGTTCCCTGACATTCCGAGGGTGGCGCATCATGTAGAACCCGGAAATAATGGGATTTTCTTAACCCGATTATTCAATTCATGGGTGAAAGATGTTAAAATTACCAATGCTGACAGCGGAATTTTAGCCGAAGAAGTTTCTAACGTAACCATTCAAGATGTTACAACCGATGGACTGCATTTGGCGCATTATACAGTAACTTTAGGCGGCGTACATAATGTTTTGGTTAAAAATCTAAAAATCTACAATTCAGCGGTTCATCCTTTAAGTTTCAACACTTTTGCGACTAAAAATGTGTATCAAAACTGCGAAATATTTACAGATCCTGTTTTAGATCAGCATTCAGGAGCCAATCATCAAAATTTGTTTGACAATATCACGGTTCATCTAAAAGCCGATAAAAATAATAGTTATGCTTTATTTGGAGGCGGCGGCGCTGATTATTGGAAACCTTCTCACGGGCCTTTCAGCACTTTTTGGAATTTAAATGTACAATTTGAAAATCCTGATGCATCAAAACCAGTTTTATTGTACGGAATGAAAGACGGCGCTTTAGCCAGAATCATTGGCGTTCACGGAAATACGAAATTTGAAATCAAATACGACATTGATCCATATATAGAATTTTTGAACATTCCGATTGAGAAGATTCCTTCACTGTATGATTATCAATTAAAAAAACGATTAAAATAGTCAAAATATCTGCCATAGATTACAAAGATTTTTCGCCACGAATTCACGAATTTCTCTAATCCTTTGACTTGATTTTATTTGTGTTAAAATGGCTAAAAACTCACGAATTATTCAAATTTAGATTATAAATAATTCGTGAATTTGTGGCTAATTTTTAACACACAGAAAAAAATCTTTATAATCTGTAAAATCTGTGGCAAAAAAACATTAAATACAAACGCTATGAAATATAAAATAGCTTTTCTCGCAATTGTATTTGTTTTCGGAAACATGTTTTCCCAAAATAAATATCGTCTTAAAAATTTTTCAACGACAGACGGGCTTTCGCAGAGTTCTGTTATTGCCATTCATCAGGATAAGTTTGGACAAATGTGGTTTGGTACACGTGATGGTCTGAATAAATATGATGGAAGCCGTTTTACGATTTTTAGGAATGATGCTACAGATAAATATTCGATTAGCAACAATGATATTTTAGCTATTGAAGAAGACAACGCAGGAAAAATCTGGGTGGGAACTTATAATGGTTTAAACTGTTATGATCCTGTTTCGAACCGTTTTACGAGATATCTTCATACGAAAGCAAATCATACGATAAGCAATAACGCTGTTTGGAGCATCAGAGAAATTGGTGGCGAAATGTGGTTTGGAACTTCAAAAGGATTAACTATTTACAATAAAAAAACAGGATTATTTACTTCTGTTTTTCATTCAGACGATGATGCTTCTACTCTTCCTAGCAATAATATTCTCAGCATTTTAAAAACCAAAGAAGACCAAATCTGGATTGGAACGACAAAAGGGTTATGTAAGCTGACAAATCGAATGAACGGAAAATTATTCTTTAAAAATTATCCGTTAAACACAACTGATTTATTAAACGTTCAATCGGTTATTGAAGACCAAGACGGCAGTTTGTGGGTGGGAACAAAAAACAAAGGCCTTTTAAAATTCAATCCAAAAGAAAAAGCTTTTGTTTCTTTTTTGCCAGCTGAAAAATACCGCGAAATCAATACCGATATTCGATCTTTAGTAATTGACAATCAAGGCTCTTTATGGGTTGGCGCCTATGACGGAATTTATATTCTTGGAAAAGATAAAAGCCTTCAGAAAATAAATAATAGCAATAACAATAACGGAATCGACAAAGTGAAGTCCGTTTTTATGGATAAAAAAGGTTCAATCTGGATTGGATGTTATTACAAAGGTGTGAATCTTTGGGATGTTTCAAACGTCAATTTCTCTAATTATAATCAGAATTCGAAAAAGATTCCGATGAGTTTTGATGTGGTAAGTTCGATAATTGCCGACAAAAACCAGAATATCTATTTTGGGACTGAAGGAGGCGGAATTACGATTTACAATAGAAATACTGAGTCTGTAAGTTACATCAACAGCAAAACTGGACAAACGAATAAAAATGATATCAAAGCGATGTGCCTCTCTGATGATCATATTTTATGGATTGGAACTTTTTCGAAAGGCTTATCAGCTTACAATACCATTTCTAAAAGAATTGAAGATAACAGAATTTCTTCAGATTTAAGCGAATTACTAAAAGACAGCGGTGTTTATGCTCTTAAAACTGAAGGTTCAATTTTATGGATTGGAACTTTCGGCAAAGGCTTAATTCGGTACAACACCATAACCAAAACCTTTGATGCTATTGGAAATGATAACACCAAACCAGTTTTCCTTACCAATAATATCCTGCGCACGATTTTAGTCGATAAGCAAAATTTTCTTTGGGTTGGAACTCAAAATGGTTTGAACCGAATTCCGCTCAAAAATTTCAATCCGCAGAAATATACGATTCAGCATTTCTTTTACGATCATTCGACTGTGTCTGGCGATGATATTCTGACTTTGTTTCAAGATTCTCAAAACAAAATTTGGGTTGGGACAAAAGCAAAAGGATTGCATTATTTTGATGGAAAAAAATTCAACCGAATCAATTTGAGATTTGGAAATACGGTTATCACTTCTATACATTCTATTTTAGAAGATGATGATAAAAACCTATGGATTAGCACCAATCAAGGAATTATAAAATATAATACAATTAAGAAAACGGTTGTTATTTACGACCAGAAAGACGGTTTGGCGAGTAATGAATTTAATGATAATTCGGCTTTAAAATTAAGTTCCAATCAGTTTTATTTTGGAAGTCCGTCTGGAGCAACATTTTTTGATGCTACAAAGATTTCCTTGAATAAATATGCTCCACAGGTTTTAATTACTGATTTGAAGATTAAAAACGAAATTGTTCATGCGCACGATAAAGATGGAATTTTAGAACAAAGCATTGGTTTTACCAAAACGATTACTTTAGATTATGACAAGGCCAATTTCTCGATCAGTTTTGCGATTCCGAATTATATTCGATCTAAAAACAATCAATACAGTTATCGTTTAACCGGTTTAGAAAACAACTGGACAACAACTAAAAACAGTGAAGCCAATTTTGCAATCCAAAATCCAGGAACATATACGTTTGAAGTGCGCGGTGCCAATAACGATGGCGTTTGGAATCAGAATCCGACAACATTGACTGTTATTGTAAATCCAGCTCCTTGGCGCAGCATTTGGGCATTTATGTTGTATGGAATCGTAATTGGTTTAGGTCTATATGGTTTGATTTGGATTATGAAATCGAAAGCAAGATTGAAACAGAAACTCGAACTGGAATATTTGGAAACACAGCGAATTGAAGAAAACAACAAGCTGAAATTGGATTTCTTTACCAATATTTCGCATGAATTCAGAACGCCATTGACTCTGATTTTAGGACCATTACAGCAAATTCTTTCTGATTATAATGGAACTAACGAAATGTACAAAAAGCTTCTGGTGATTGAAAGCAGCGCCAATCATTTGCTGAGTTTGATCAACCGTTTAATGGATTTCAGAAAACTAGAAAATCATCAGGTTACGCTTGAATCGGCAAACGGAAATATTGTCAAATTTACTAGAGAAATCTTTTTATCCTTTATAGAATATGCGAAAGACGGCGGTTACGATTATACATTTGAAACCGAAAACGAAGAAATTCTGGTTTATTTTGACCGATATAAACTCGAACGTGTATTTTACAATCTGATTTCGAATGCTTTTAGATATACTCCAAAAGGCGGTTCGATAAATATTAAAATCAATCACGATCAGCAGAATCTTTTCATTGCAGTTGAAGATTCTGGCGTTGGAATATCAGAAGAACATATTGACAAAATTTTTGATTTATTTTTTGAAGTTCCAACACACAATCAGGTTCAGAAAAACTATAATAAAGGAACTGGAATCGGACTTTCAATCGTAAAAAACATTGTAGAACTGCATAAAGGAAAAATCGATGTTACCAATAAACCAAGTGGGGGCGTAATTTTTAAAGTGACTTTACCGCTGGGACGCGAACATCTTCTGGACAGTGAAATCATTCCTGATTTTAAAATCAGTGACGATATTGAGCAATACCAAGCGCAATTGGAACCTTCGGAAGTCATCGAACATGAAGACATCGAAGATTTAATTGTAAATGAAGAAAAACAGACAATTTTATTGGTTGAAGATCACAAGGTTCTGAGAAAATTCATGAAAAACCTTCTGAAAAAAGATTACAATATTATTGAGGCTGAAAATGGTAAAATTGCTCTGGAAAAAGCATTAAAATTTGTTCCAAACCTGATTATCAGTGATGTCATTATGCCAGAAATGGTAGGGACTGAATTGTGTTCTAAAATAAAGGAAAACATCAAAACCAGCCATATTCCTGTTATTCTGCTGACTTCGAGATCATCTTTGGTTTACAAATTTGAAGGATTAGAAAGCGGTGCGGATGATTACATCAGTAAACCATTCAATCTAATGGAGTTTAAGCTTCGTGTTAAAAATCTGTTGAACACCACAGAACGTTTAAGAATCAAATTCTCAAGCGAGGACAGTTTTATTCCGTCAGAAATAACGGTTTCATCATTGGACGAAGAACTGTTGAAAAAAGCTTTCAAAATCGTGGAAGAAAACATTTCAAATGAACAATTTGATATTCCGTTTTTCTGTTCAGAATTAGGCGTAAGCCGAACCATGCTATTTTTAAAAATCAAAGCATGGACGAATTGCACTCCAAATGAATTTATTCATGAAATAAGATTAAAACGTGCGGCTCAATTATTAGAGCAAAACAAGTTAACCGTTTCTGAAATCAGCTATAAAGTAGGCTTCAACAATCCGAAATACTTTAGCAAATGCTTTCAGAAAAAGTACGGCGAAACGCCTTCTCAATACGCCGACAAATTTTATAAATCTTCAGCTGTACTTTAAAAATCATCGGTTTTAAAGGGTTTAAAAAGGGTATCTGTATTTTTAGATACCCTTTTTTGTATTTCTATATCGTTTTCGGCTTTTACATTTGCGATATGAAAATCAAAAAAACGAGCTACTTAGTGCTTCAAATTTTATTTGTCATTCTCGTCATCGGAATGAGTTTATTGTTTTTCTACTTAATCTAACTTATTAACTCTAAAACCAAAAAATGAATGTTTACAAACCAAACAAACAAATCGTTTAAATGGTGTTTACTGGTATCTTTTTTACTGATAAATATCGTGATGCACGCACAAGAACGAAAAGTGACTGGAAAAATAACTTCTAGTGAAGATTTACTTGGACTTCCTGGTGCCAATGTTTACATCAAAAATTCTTCTGTAGGCGCTTCTGCCGATATGGACGGAAATTATACTGTGATTGTAGGAGAGAAAAATGCTGTCTTAGTTTTCAATTTCGTCGGATTTCAAACGGTTGAAGTTCCAGTTGGAACCAAAAGCGTAATCAATGTAAGCTTAAAACCAGATACAAAAGCACTAGACGAAGTTATCGTAGTAGGTTACGGAACACGTAAAAAGAGCGACATAACAGGTTCTGTATCTTCTGTTACAGCAAAAGAACTGACTGCTTTTCCTCTTTTAAATGCTGAGCAGGCTTTACAAGGTCGTGCTGCGGGTGTTTCGGTAATGACCAATAACGGTGGTGAACCTGGAGCTCCTGTAAAAATCAGAGTTCGTGGAGGAACTTCAATTAATGCAAGTGGAGATGCTCTGATTGTTGTAGATGGTTTTGCAGGCGTTTCTATGCCAGCACCGCAGGACATTGCTTCTATTGAGGTTTTAAAAGATGCATCTGCAACTGCTATCTACGGATCAAGAGGTTCTAACGGGGTTATTATGGTAACGACAAAAAAAGGAAAACCAGGAAAACCAGTTATTGAGTTTAGCAATTCGACTTCTGTGCAATCGGTAAATAACAAATTGCATTTATTGAATGCCGACCAATTTGCGGCGTACAGAAAAAGCTTTACAACGCACACGCAAGGTCCAGCAAATACAGATTGGCAAGATGTAATTTATCATGAAGGAATGATTTCTAACTCACAATTGTCTTTTTCTGGCGGATCTGAAAATATAAGATATTATGTTTCTGGAACGTATTTCAATCAAAATGGTGTTGTAATCAATTCAGGAATTGACAAATACACAATCGTAGGAAATCTTGAAGCTGATTTATCTCCAAAATTCAAAGTGGGTTTAAACACTTTTACAAGCAAACAGAACAAAGAAGGAATTGTGAGCCAGACTAGCGCTGGAGGAACTGGGGCTGCGGGTGTTATCGCATCGGCTTACCGTTTTATGCCTGATAAAGGAATTTATAATGCTGACGGAACTTATACCACTACGGCGCCAATTGGTGATGATATTGATAATCCGTACGCAACTGCAATGGAAAATATCTTGGAAACCGTTTCTGTTACAAACCGAAACAATTTCTTTGCCCAATATCAAATTACAAAAGATCTAGATTTTAAAACCACTTTAGGTTTAACCGATAGTAATTCGCAAACTGGGAGATTTATTCCTTCAACATTAATTGCCGGAAAAAATATCAAAGGAGAAGCTTCTGTAAACAATACACGATTTTCTTCTTTCCTAACAGAGAATTATTTGACTTTCAAACGTGAAATTATCGACAAAGGAATGCTGACGGTTTTGGGAGGATATTCATATCAAAAAAACAAAAACGAAAATTCGTATGCTGCTTCAAGAGGTTTTTTAACGAATACCAATTCGTATAGAAATTTGGGAGCAGGAACAGTTTTCTTAAAACCGGATTCTGGCTTATCTGAAACGGAATTAATCTCTGCTTTCGGAAGGTTGAATTTTGATTATGCTGATAAATATTTACTGACCTTCACAGCAAGACGAGACGGTTCTTCTAGCTTTAGTAAAAACTACAAATACGGAACTTTCCCTTCTGGAGCAATTGGATGGAACATTAGCAAAGAAAACTTCTTAAAAGACAATAAAACGGTTTCAAACTTAAAATTAAGAGCAAGTTACGGAGCAACAGGAAATCCTTCAATTGGTGCCTACTCTACTCTTTCTAGATTCTCTGAAATCTATTATGTAAGCGGTGACGTGATTACCAATGCGGTTCAGTTGACTTCATTAGATAATCCGAATTTAAAATGGGAAACGTCTTATCAGCAAGATTACGGAATTGATTTAGGTTTGTTTGACAATAGAATTAGCATAACGGCGGATTATTATAAAACGATTACCAAAGATTTATTATTCAACAGACCACTTCCTGGAATTTCTGGAATTGCTTCTCAGCTTCAAAACGTGGGTGAATTAGAAAATAAAGGATGGGAATTGGGTATTAATACGAGAAATTTCATTGGTGCAGATTTTACTTGGTCAACCAACTTTAATATTTCTTCAAACAAAAATAAAGTATTAAAATTAGCCGATAATAAAGATCTTTTAATCAACTCTGCGCCTGGGCATTTCTTAGCGACTGAGTCACAGATTTTAAGAGTTGGACAACCGGTTGGCTCTTTCTTCGGATTTATTTATGATGGTGTAATTCAACAAGGAGAAACGGTATTACCAGGAAACTTTGAAACGGCTTCTGGAGGAGAAAAATTCAGAGATTACAATGGCGACGGAAAACTAGATTCTCAGGATAAGACCATCATTGGAAACCCAAATCCAGATTTCATCTTCGGATTTAACAATGATTTCACCTATAAAAATCTTGATTTGAATATCTTCTTTCAAGGTTCGCAAGGAAATCAAATCCTAAACTATACTCTGATGGAATTGGCTTCTGGAAACAACAATGCTACAACTGAAGTTTTAGATGCTTGGACACCAACTAATACGGATACAAATGTTCCTGCAAATGCGGCTAGAACCAAAAGAATTACTTCAAGATTTGTTTATGATGGAAGTTATATTCGCTTAAAAAACATCTCTATCGGATATAGCTTAGATGAAAAAATTGTGTCAAAAATAGGCCTAAGCAAAGTTCGTTTTTACATCAGCGCGCAAAACCTTTGGACGATTACAGATTATCCAGGTACAGATCCTGAAACGAATTACTTAAATGACACCAACTCAAGAAGTAATACCAATTTAGGATTGGATTATGGAGGATATCCAAACGTAAGAACATTTACAGCAGGATTCAATTTAAAATTTTAATCTAATAACCTATTTGGATCTAATAACTTAACACATAGAAACATAGATTTTATGTGTTAAAAAAAGAATACAAAAAGAAACATGGTTTCTTACACATAGCTCACTATGTGTATTTTAAATAAGTGAAACGCCTTTTTTAAGAGTTTTAAATCTATGCTTCTATGTGTTAAAATTAATTACATCCAATTAGCTCTAATAAAAATACTATGAAAAAATATATAGCTTTTCTTTGCTTCGGAACAATGGCGTTTTTCAGCTGTTCTGATCTGGAAGAAAAACCAGTAGGAATTATTCGTCCAGAGAACTTTTTCAACAATACAGACGATTTGCAAGCTGCTGTAAATGGAGCTTTCGCTAATATTGCCCACAACAATTATTGGGGAAGAGAATTTACAATTGCCCTTATGCTTCGTGATGATATGGCTGACATCGGCGATAGAACCACTCAGGCTGCGCGTATTGACGTAAACGACATGTCGATGAACGATACCAATGCACTTGTAGCTAACTTTTGGCCACAATCGTATGTAATTATTACCGCGGCAAATCAAGCCATTGAAGGTGCTAAAAAAACACCTGGAGATCCAGCAAAAGTAAATGCCATTGTGGCTCAGGCGTATTTTGCAAGAGCTTTTGCTTACTATCATTTAGTGCGCCTATTTGGAGATATTCCTTATGTTGATTTTGTTGTAAATGATGTGAATCAAGTAAATTCCCTTAGCAAAATAAAAGAAGCAGACGTTTACCCAAAAATCATTGCCGATTTGGAATTTGCCAAACAATGGCTAGATGACAAACCAAAAGTAAAAGCTGTTCCTGGAAAAGGTACTGCTGCAGGGTATTTGGCTTCTGTTTACCTGACTTTAGGAAATTTTCAAAAAGCGTACGACGAAGCCAAATTTGTTATTACAAACGAAGCCAAATTTGGTTTAGGTCTTGATGCTGATTTTCAGGATTTATTCAATGCTACCAAAACAGCTTCTTTAAAAGAACCTTTATTTACAATTGACTTTAACAACTTGACTTCTGGAAATTACGGTCAAGATTATACCGCGTTTTTTACAGGATCGTTAAAAGATGACAGTTATAGTTACGGACAAGGGTTTTCTGTTGCTGTTCCGTCATTAAAAGTATTCAATACTTGGGATCAGAGAGATTATAGAAGAGCCGTAAGTTTTGATACCATTATCAGAAAGAAAACAGGTCCAGGCGGATCGCTTCAGGTTTATCCTTCAAGCGACAATGAAAAAGCGCCACGTCCGCATATTGCCAAATATTTCCGTTTTCCGGGGAAAGCTGGAGCGAATGGAAGAACTTCTCAGCACAATTACATTACAATGCGTTTCGCAGAAGTTTTACTAACTGCTGCTGAAGCTTTAAACGAAATTAATCCAGGAACAACTGAAGCTGATGGTTACGTAAACCGTGTTCGTGCAAGAGCGAGAAATAAAGCTGGAAAACTGGTTTCGTTCCCGGCAAATGTAACGCCAGGACTTTCTCAAACCGATTTCAGAAAAATGGTTATTGACGAAAGAAGACTAGAATTGGCGTTTGAATATGTGAGATGGTACGACATCAAAAGGCTTAAAATCGGACCAGAAGTATTTGGACCAAATGGTTTAGAACCACATGCCAATTTTGATCCAAACAGAGATTATTTATGGCCGTTGCCAGGAACAGAACTGGCTATTAATCCGAATCTAAAACCAAATAATCCAGGTTATTAAATTAGCACAATTAGTATTGAACACGGATGAAACGGATTCGCTATCGGGAGCTGATTTAAACGGATTTTTTTAAGTTACGATTAATTGGTTTCCGCAGATTTAACAGTTTGAGCAGATTAAATTAAAAACATTTTTAATCTGCAGGAGACAAAAAAATCTGCAAATCTGCAAAATCTGCGAGAGAAAAAGTTTAGATCAACATCTTCGCGATAATGAATCCGTACAATCCGCGTCTAACATTTTAGTATAGAAACTAAAAATAAAGATTAATTAGTAATATGAATAAAATTAGTTTCATTTTAATCCTTGGGTTTGCATCGCTGGCAACAGCGTGCAAATCTGGGGTTAAACCTCAAACAAAAAGCACAACAGAGGCAAATAATCTACTCGAAACGCGTTACAAAATGCTACTCGATTATCCAGTAGATTCCATGTCAATGCCTAGAAGCATGAATATCAAAACCCTCGAAATTCGCAAAGTGCCGTCGAGAGACTGGACAAGCGGTTTTTTTGCTGGAAATCTTTGGCAATTGTACCGATTGACAGGCGATTCAAAATACAAAGAACAAGCTCAAAAATGGACGACTTTCAGCAAAAAAGAAAGTGTCAACAGCAATTCGCATGACGTAGGTTTTAAAGTGTTTTGCAGTTTTGGAGAAGCGCTGAAAGTGGAAAACAAGAAAGAGTACGAAGCGGTAATTGTTAAAGGCGCCGAAACTTTATGCAAAAGGTTCAACCCAAAAGTGGGCGCAATTCGTTCTTGGGATTTCAACAAGGAAATTTGGGATTATCCGGTTATCATTGATAATATGATGAATCTGGAATTGCTTTTTGAAGCATCCAAAATATCAGGAAATCCAAAATATCGTGACGTTGCGATTCAACATGCTAATACCACTTTAAAAAATCAATTTAGAGCAGACAATTCCTGCTATCATGTTATTGATTATAATCCAACAACTGGCGAAGTTAGAAAGAAAACGACTCTTCAAGGATACAATGATGATTCGGTTTGGGCTCGCGGTCAGGCTTGGGCAGTTTACGGATTCACGATGTCATATCGATATACAAAAGATCCAGCATACTTAAAGCAAGCCGAAGGAACAGCGAAGTTTTTTATGACGAATAAAAACCTGCCAGAAGACGGAATTCCGTATTGGGATTTTAAAGATCCTAGCATTCCAAATTCGGCAAGAGATGTTTCTGCAGCAATGGTAATTGCGTCCGCCCTATACGAATTGTATGGTTACACAAAAAATGACAGTTATTTGGCTTTTGCCGATAAACTGATGACTTCAGTACAAACGGATAAATATATTTTAGATGCTAAAATCAAAGCACCTTTCTTATTTGATCACAGTACAGGAAACTGGCCAAAACATGACGAAATTGACGAACCAATAATTTACGCCGATTATTATTTTCTGGAAGCACTTCTTAGAAGAAAGTAACAAAGGGACAAAGTTACAAAGGTGCAAAGGTTCTCTGCCTTTGAACCTAAAAAAGCCTTATTATGAAGAAATTACACTTTAATACATTTTCAATTTTTGCACTTTTTGTTTTGTTTCAGATTTGTCTGAGCAGTTTTGCTCAGACAAAAATGAACATTAACGACAATTGGCTTTATTTAGAAAATGATACTCAAAAATTAAACGAAGCACAAAAAGCTTCCAACTGGACTTCTTTAAATTTACCGCATACTTGGAATGCCGAAGATGCTACCGACTTAAATCCTGGTTACCGACGCGATGCAAGCTGGTATCAAAAAAAATTAAATATTCCGAAAATCGATAAAAACAGAGTTTACTCTTTATACTTTGAAGGCTCGAATGTAACCACAAAAGTATATGTAAATGGTAAAGAAGCCGGATCGCATATTGGCGGTTACATTGGCTTTTCTATTGATATTACGAACTTAATTAAAGAAGGAAACAATGACATTTTTGTTCGTGTGGATAACAGTTATGATATTGAAATTATTCCGTCTCAAAAAAGCGATTTCTTCATTTATGGAGGAATCACGCGCGACGTCTGGCTAGTTTCGAAATACAAAAATCATATCGAAAATATAAAAATTACAACTCCTGAAGTTTCTGCTAAAAAAGCTTCTCTACAAGTTGTTTCTTCTTTTGTAAATCCTGACAATTCAAAGGACTTATCTTTAACTGTAACGCTTAAAAATCCGAAAGGGAAAAAAGTAGCGAGCAAAACCGTTTTGGTTACAGATAGAACTTCAACCATCACTTTTGAAAACATCACAAACCCCGAACTTTGGGATACTGAAAAACCGAATCTATACAGACTTTCTGCTGTTTTATCAGAAAAAAATCAGATTAAAGACAGTATTTCAGAAAAAGTTGGCTTCAGATGGTTTGAATTTAAAGATCATGGCCCTTTTTATTTGAATGGAAAAAGATTATTGATTCGCGGAACGCATCGACATGAGGAACAAGCTAGTGTTGGAGCCGCTATGAGCAACGAACAGCACTGGGCAGATATGAAATCTATTAAAGAAATGGGAGCCAATTTTGTTCGTTTAGCACATTATCCTCAAGATCCGGAAGTTTATAAGGCCTGTGACGAACTTGGACTTTTGGTTTGGGATGAATTGCCGTGGTGTCGCGGCGGAATTGGAAATGACGTTTGGAAAACGAATACCAAAAATATGCTGGCAGAAATCATCAATCAAAACTATAATCATCCGAGTATTATTATCTGGTCTTTAGGAAATGAAATCAATTGGCTTCCTGATTTTCCTGATGGCGACAATGATAAGAAAACGAATGAATTTTTAACGGAATTAAACGACATCGCTCACAAACTGGATCCAACCCGCAAAACGGCTATTAGAAAATATTACGAAGGCTCGCATATTGTAGATGTATTCTCTCCTTCTATCTGGTCTGGATGGTATTCTGGAAGCTATAAAAGCTACCAAAAAGCGATTGATGTTTATAAGAAAGAATACAAACATTTTATTCATGCCGAATATGGCGGAGATAGTCATGTTGGACGTCATAGCGAAAACCCAATTACAGGTGAAAATGTAATAAAAGCCGAAGGTTGGGAAGAAGCGATTGTTCAGACCAAAGTAGCTAATATTGCACAAATTGGCGATTGGAGCGAAAACTATATCGTTGATTTATTTGACTGGCATTTGCATATATCCGAGAATGACCCAACTTTTGTGGGAAATATTCAATGGGCATTTAAGGATTTTGCAACGCCTTTGAGACCAGAAGACGATATTCCGTACATTAACCAAAAAGGATTGACAGACCGAAACGGAATTCCGAAAGATGCGTATTATGTTTTTAAAAGCTATTGGGCAAAAGAACCGTTTGCTTATATTGAATCACACACTTGGACTGAGCGCCAAGGTCCTGAAAACACACCGAGAACGATTAGCGTTTTCAGTAACTGCGAGAAAGTGACTTTTTTCCATAACGGGAAATCATTAGGAGAAAAACAAAAGAATCTTTCTCTGTATCCTGCGAATGGATTAACTTGGGATGTCAATTTTACGAAAGGAGAAAATATTTTAGTTGCCGTCGGAAAAACAAAAGAAGGAAAAACTGTTTCTGATACATTGAAAGTGAATTATCGTTTCAATAAAAATGATACGGCGGTTTCGCTGCAATTATCATCAGAAAAACTAAAAAACGGCAATTATTTAGTTACCGCCATTGCAGTTGACAATAATAATTTACGCTGTCTGGATTATGAAGTGAGTGTTTATTTTCAATGTTTAAAAGGCGGAAAAACGCTAAAAAATCAAGGAACACCAACTGGAAGCGAATCGATAAGAATGGCAAACGGAAAGGCTTCTATCGAAGTAATTCCCGATGGTTCCGGTAATCCGATTGAAATGACGGCATTAAATCAGAGCTTTAAAGGAGAATACTTGAAGATTCCAATTAATTAACTTAACCGCGAAGAGCGCAAAGGAAAAGTTCGCAAGGCACGCAAAGCCTTGCGAACTTTGCGTAAAACTTAGCGTCCTTTGCGGTTAAAATATATTTCAGATTAAAACAAAAATAATTTTACAAAATGAAAAAAATTCTAACACTATTATTCCTGACATCGTTCGCAATTGGACAATCACAAGGTTTAATTTCTAACGTATCAAACCGAAACACCACTTTTTTAAACGGAGTTTGGAATTATATTATCGATCCTTATCAAACTGGTTTTTATAGCTTTCACTTGGATCAATACGACAAAAGTGAAAAACCGGCAAAAGGAGCTTTTTTTTCTAACTATCACGCTCAAAACAAACAGGAATTGGTAGAATATGACTTTGATAAATCCCCTACAATCAATATTCCAGGCGATTGGAATTCGCAGGTTGCGGAACTGAAATATTATGAAGGAAATGTTTGGTTCAAAAAGTCTTTTGATTACAATTTAACAGCTAATAAACGTCTGTTCTTATATTTGGGAGCAATCAATTACAAAGCCGATGTTTATTTAAACGGAAAAAAACTTGGCACACATGAAGGCGGTTTCACTCCGTTTAATTACGAAGTAACTTCGATTGTAAAACCTACTGGAAATTATTTAGTAATTAAAGTTGATAATACACGTCATAAAGAAGATGTCCCAACCGTAAACACCGATTGGTGGAATTATGGCGGAATCACACGCGATGTGACTTTAATTGAAGAAGAATCATCATTTGTGGAAGATTATACTATTCAGCTGAAAAAAGGCAATGCAAATATTATTTCAGGTTTTATTAAAATCAATAATTTAGATGCTTCGAAAAATAATATTTCGATTTCTATTCCTGAATTAAAAATCAATTTCAAAGGAAAAGCGGCTAGCAACGGAATTTTAAACTTCGAAATTCCAACTAAAAAAATCTCGTATTGGTCGCCAGAAAATCCGAAATTATATAATGTTACTGTTGACTTTAATGGAAAAAAATTAAACGATCAGATTGGTTTTAGAACCATCGAAACCAAAGAAGATAAAATTCTATTAAACGGAAAAGAAATCTTTTTACGCGGAATTTCTATTCATGAAGAAAATGGAAAAGGCGGACGTGCTAATTCTGTAGAAGATGCTTTGCGCTTATTAAACTGGGCGAAAGAATTAGGCTGTAATTATGTTCGTCTGGCGCATTATCCGCATAACGAAAATATGGTCAGAGAAGCTGATAAATTGGGTTTAATGGTTTGGGAAGAAATTCCTGTTTACTGGACAGTAGAATTTAAAAATGACAACACCTACAAAAACGCCGAAGATCAATTAACTGCTTCTATTACAAGAGATAAAAATAGAGCTAGTATTATTATTTGGTCAATGGCAAATGAAACTCCAATTTCTGATGCTAGAAATACTTTCATTAGAAATTTAGCATCGCACACCAGATCATTAGACAATACAAGATTAATTAGTGCTGCTTTATTAACCAAAAAAGAAACTATTGATGATCCTATTGGAGAAGTTTTAGATGTTGTGGCTTTCAATCAATATTTGGGCTGGTATGGCGGAAATTTGGAAGATGCTGAGAAAATAACCTGGAAATCTAAATACAATAAACCGATTGTTGTTTCTGAATTTGGTGGCGATGCAAAAGCTGGTTTCCACGGAGAGAAAAACGAGCGCTGGACAGAAGAATATCAGGAATATTTATACATTCAGAATTTAAAAATGATTGAAAAAATTCCACACTTGAGCGGAACAAGCCCTTGGATTTTAGTTGATTTTAGATCTCCAAAAAGATTGCTTCCAGGAATTCAGGACGGTTACAATCGCAAAGGTTTAATTTCAAATGATGGTGAAAAGAAAAAGGCTTTCTACATTATGCAGGATTGGTATGCTAAGAAGAAAAAAGAATATCAGAATTAATGCGTCATTACCAATTCATTAACAAAAAACAGGCGTCAAATTATATGATTTTTCTTCATTATTAATTTACTTTGTAGTTAATCTAAAAATTGTAAACCATGAAAAAATTCTATTTACTAGCAGTTACTTTGTTTGCTGCTTTTACAGTTCAAGCTCAAGACATAGTAAAATTTGCTCCGCTTGATGCAAGTCCGGTTGATATTTCGTATTTCCCAAACAAAGCGGTTAAATTCAAAAAAACAGATAATCCAAACCCAGTCATTAAAGTTCTTTATGCAAGACCTTCTGTAAAAGGAAGAACTATTTTTGGTGATGTGGTTAAGTTTGGAGAAGTTTGGAGAGTTGGCGCTAATGAAAACACAGAAATCAAATTCTACAAAGATGTAACAATCGGTGGTAAAAAAGTTCCTGCAGGATACTATAGCTTATTTGCTATTCCAGAAAAAGACAAATGGACTATCATTATCAACAAGGAACTAGATTTATGGGGCGGTTATGCTTACGACGAAAGCAAAGATGTTGTTAGAGTTTCAGTTCCTGTTAAACCAGTTTCTGATGTTATCGAAGCTTTATCAATTGCTTTTACAGCTCAAGGTAACGTAGCAAATCTTGTTATTGGTTGGGATAAAACAACGGTTGAATTGCCAATTACGGTTAAATAAGTTTTACTAATATATGCCACGAAGGCACAAAGTCGCAAAGTTTTTTTTTAAAACTTTGCGATTTTTTTTTTTGCAGCTCAAAAAAGGATTTTCTGGTATGCTGAGTTATTTTTATGCCACGAATTACACGAATTTCCACAAATTTAAATCATCAATTGGAAGAAAAAATTAGTGCAAATCCGTGTAATTCGTGGTTATAAAAAAATCATTTTGAATCCTCTTTAATCAGTGGTTAAAAATTTAAGAAACAGTTTCTATAATTTTATCCAATGTAATTGGTAAATCCCTAACACGTTTTCCGGTTGCATTAAAAACGGCATTTGCAATTGCAGGCGCCATTCCGACTAAAGCTGTTTCACCCAGACCTTTTGTTCCCATTGGATTACTAATCGGGTCTTTTTTATTTACGAAGAAAACTTCCTGCTTTTCTATATCAGCATTTACAGGAACATGATAATCGGCAAAATTGTTATTGATCGGACGCCCAAAACGATGATCGATTTCTAGTGCTTCCATCAATCCCATTCCGATTCCTCCTACTGCCCCGCCAAACATTTGCCCTGCAGATGTTTTCTGGTTGATTACTGTTCCAATATCGGCGCAAGAAACTACGTGAGCCAATCTTATTTTACCCAAATTCGGATTCACTAATACTTTCACAAAATGAACTGAAAACGAATAAATTGAATATTTCTTCGCTTCTTCAGCAGCTTTAGAAAGATTTTCAACTTCAAAATCTTCTAATTTATTACTGCTTAAAAGTGCAGCTAACGTAACCGACTTCGACTTGTCTTTTTTAGAAGAAATCGTACCATTTTCAAAAGTTAAATCCGTAATAGCGATTCCTTTCAAAGCGGGACTTTTACTTCCCAATTCAATTATTTTATTCAATAATAAATTACAAGCGTCATGAACTGCAGAACCAACCGATGAAGTCGTTGCCGAACCGCCTTGAGTAGGCCCTTTCGGCAATCCGCTTTTCCCCATTTCAATGATTACATTTTCAGCTGGCAAACCTATTACTTCAGCCCCAATAGCAGTCATCATCGTTGCGGTTCCAGGTCCCATATCGTTTACACTGCATTGCAAAACCAAATCGCCGTTGGCTAAGAATTTTGCTTTTACCGAAGTTGGGCTTCTGTAACAGCCAAATGTTCCCGTTCCCATTCCGTAACCTACTAACCAATTTCCTTCTTTAACAGCACCTGGTTCGTTTTTACGGTTTTTCCAGCCAATTTTTTCCATTCCCGCTTCGTAGCATTCCAAAAGGTATTTACTGCTCCACGGTTTATTTTGTTCCTGATCTTTTTCGGCATAATTACGTTTTCTGAATTCAATCGGATCTAAGTTTAATTTATAAGCCAATTCGTCCATGGCACATTCTAAGGCAAAAGAACCTGTTGCTTCACCTGGGCCACGCATCCAAATTGGAGTACAAGTGTCAAGAGGTACAATTCTATAGCGTGTTGAAACGTTTGGACAATCATAAATAAATCGCGACATGTTTACGGTTCCTTCCATGAAATCCTCATAACTCGAAGTCATAGCTACAGCTTCGTGCGTTAAGCCTGTCAATTTTCCATCTTTGGTTGCACCAAGACCCATTTTCTGAATGGTGTACGGTCTGAAACCAACATTGGTAAACATCTGTTCACGATGCAAAACTAATTTTACAGGACGATTTAATTTTTTCGCACCAATTAAAGCTGCGATTTCGTACGGCCAAGTGTGCAATCCCATTCCGAATGCGCCTCCAAGATATTCAGCATGAACCTCGACATTTTCGGCGGGAACATCAAAAACACCTGCTACACTTCTGCGAGTTCCTTCAACACCTTGACTTTTTGTATATAAAATAGGTTTGTTTCCCTCCCATTTCGCAATAATATTGGCCAATTCCATTGGATTATGAACTTCTGTTGGAATTGTATATTCAGCTTCTAGAATTACCTCAGCATTTTTATAGCCGTCATGGTCGCCGCGATGGTAATCATTTCCTTTATCGGTTTCGACTTTCTTTTCTTTTTCAGCCGTTTTTTTAAGTTCTGTCGAATGTTCTTCTTTAAGATAATCGGCTTTAATTAAACTTGCCGCATATTGCATACGTTCAAAAGTATCTGCAATCACCAAAGCAATCGGCTGATCGTAATATAATATCAAATCATCTTTGAAAATCTGCAGTGGCTGACCAAAATTATGTTTGTCTTTGGCTTTCTGATAACCTGCAGGTTTATCTACATTCAAATGTGTGATAACCGCCAAAACTCCTGGCGCCCATTCTGCTTTTTTAGTATCAATGGTTTTGATTCTTCCTTTTGCAATGGTACTTCCCACAAGGCAGGCATAAACCACACCAGATGTTTTATATTCAGCCGAATAAGTTGCAGAACCCGTTACTTTAGCAAATCCGTCAACTCTATTAATATTACTTGTCTTACTCATAATTTAATTATTTTGATGCTGCTATTGTAAGTGCTTCTGCTACTGCATTCTCTCCAAGCGTTAGTTTAAAATTATTGTCGCCGTATCCTTTTGCTCCTTTCATAGACAAATGGCCAGCTTGTTTAAATAGATCTTCAGATATTGTTTTTCCTTTCAAGAATTTTTCTGTTTCAGTTAATCTCCAAGGTTTATGTGCCACACCGCCCATAGCTAGTCTAACACCATTGATGGTGTTATTTTTTATGTCTAAAGCCACTGCAACAGAAACCAATGCAAAAGCATAACTTGTTCTATCGCGAACTTTTAGATAATGTACATTTTTAGTAAAATTATTATCTGGAATTTCAATAGCCGTAATCAGTTCTCTACTGTCAAGCGTATTGTCTTTTTCTGGTGTATTTCCTGGAAGTCTGTGAAAATCGGTAAAATTAATTTCTCGTTTTCCTTTTGGACCTTCCACTAAAACTGTTGCATCAAGCGCAGCCAAAGCCACACACATATCGCTTGGATGCACAGCAATACAACTTTCTGAGGCACCAAAAACAGCATGCATTCGGTTAAAACCACCAATGGCACCGCATCCGCTTTTTGGTGTTCTTTTGTTGCATGGCATATCCGTATTGTAATAATAAGAGCAACGTGTTTTTTGCAACATATTCCCTCCCACTGTTGCCATATGTCTAATTTGTTGAGAAGCTCCAGCAGCTAAAGCTAATGCAAGTAAAGGATGTTTTTCTTTTATCGAAGCATCTTCAGCCACTTGACTATTTTTTGCCAATGCACCAATCGAAACTTTTCCCTTCAAAAATTCGATTTTCTTTAAATCTAATCCGTTGATGTCAAATAGTTTATCTGCAGCTACAATATTCTTCTTCATTAAATCGACAAGATTTGTACCGCCCGCAATAAACATAGAAGAATCATCTTTGGCTTTTCCTGTAACTGCTGTCGAAGAAGAAAGCGCTTTAATTATCTGAAAATTTTTCATATCTCCTTTCCTCCTTCCTTCACTTCCGTTATAGCATCAACAATATTGTGGTAAGCGCCACATCTACAGATGTTCCCGCTCATGTATTCTCTAATTTCTTCTCTGCTGTTGGCATGACCTTCTTTTATACAGGCAATTCCCGACATAATCTGACCAGGAGTACAATAGCCGCACTGAAAACCATCGTGTTTGATAAAAGCTTCCTGCATGGGATGCAGTTTTTTTCCTTTTGCAAGACCTTCGATAGTAGTCACTTGCGCGTTTTGCTGCATCGTAGCCAAAGAAAGACACGACAAAATTCGAGTTCCGTTTACGTGGACTGTACACGCACCACATTGTCCGTGATCACAGCCTTTTTTAGTTCCTGTAAGCTGTAATTGTTCGCGAAGTAAATCAAGCAGCGTAGTCCTCGGCTCTATGTTCAAGTTGTGTTTAGTGCCATTTACTTCAATAGAAAGCGGTACTGTTTCTAGATATTCCGCTATTTTTTCATCCCATTTCTTATCTGAAGCTATTACCAATGAGGGCGGCGTCAGGGCAAGAGCGGTAAAAAGTCCTGATTTCTTTATAAAGTCACGACGAGAATTAGCATCTTCCGACGTTACTTTATTCTGATTTGATTTTTTAGAAGCCATGCAATCTATTTGTTAAATTAGCAAATTCACTTTTGTCATTCTAACAAATTTAATCAACTTAAATCACAAAAAGTTATGAAATTCAAACATTCTCCTTATTTAGAATAATTACAATTTCGTTTTTTTTTACCGCAGAGGCGCAATGTTTTCGCAAAGTTCGCAAAGTTATTTTTCTCTCGCAGATTTGGCGGATAATGCAGATTTTGAATACGATGGAAAGATTTGCGCAGATTCTTTATATAGAAATAAATAAAAATCTGTTTAGATCTGCAAAATCTGCGAGAAACAAAAAATTATACCCATTAAAACTGTGCGACCTTTGCGAAATTCCTTAGCGTACTTTGCGGTTAATTTCCCACCGAGATTAACTCTTAAATTGTATTTTTACTGAAATAAGTCCAAATTATGTCACAGCAAAAAATCATTTACCTGGATAATAATGCCACAACCCGCGTTGATGAACGCGTTTTGGATGCGATGCTTCCCTATTTTACGGATTATTATGCCAATTCAACCAGTACACATTTGGCTGGATTAACAGTAAAAGAAGCTGTTGAAAATGCTGCTTGGCAAACAGCCGATTTGATAAATGCTAATGCTGATGAAATCATTTTTACATCTGGAGCTACAGAAAGCATCAATCTTGCTATAAAAGGACTCGCAGATCAAGGCAAAAAGCATATTATAACCATTCAGACCGAACACAAAGCCGTTCTTGAAACTTGCCACTTTATGGAAAGCATTGGTTTTGAAATCACTTATCTTCCAACCGCTGCTGATGGTCTTTTAGATATTCAACTTTTAGAAGAAATAATCACAGATAAAACACTGGTTTTCATTGGAATGTTTTCTAATAATGAAACTGGCGTCATACAAAATATCAACGCGATTTCTAAAACACTGAAAGCCAAAAATGTACTTTTTATATGCGATGCAACTCAAGCTGCTGGTAAAATTCCGATTGATGTAAAAACTTTGGGAATCGATCTTTTAGCATTTTCAGCTCATAAATTTTATGGCCCAAAAGGAGTCGGCGCTTTGTATATTTCGGCGAAAGCCAAAGTAAAATTGAAACCTCAAACTCTTGGAGGCGGACAACAGAGAAAATTACGAAGCGGAACGCTAAATGTTCCTGGCATTATCGGTTTGGGGAAAGCTGCAGAAATTGCTTTGAAAGAGCAACAAGAAGATCAAAAACGAATTGAAGTCTTAAGAAATAAACTTGAAAGAGGATTATTGCAATTTGAAGGCTCTTTCGTTAACGGAAATACAGAAAACCGAATTTATAATACTTCAAACATTTGTTTTCCTGGCGTAAATTCAGAACAGCTGATTTTGGCTTTAGGAAATATTTCGGTTTCAAATGGAGCATCATGTTCTGCTGTTACTTCCGAACCTTCACATGTTTTAAAAGCAATGGGATTATCTGTTGAAGAAGCCTTGAGTTCGATTCGTTTTAGTTTGGGGAGATTTACTACTTCTGATGAAATTGATGTGGCTATTGAGCAGGTTTTGGAATTGGCTGGAAAGTTACATGGCTGATAATTTTTCACCGTAAAGGCGCAAAGTTCGCAAAGTTTTTTTCTTTTTTAATCTCGCGAGGTCACAGAGACTCAAAGTTTTTTTGTCATCCTGACGAAGGAAGGGTGGCAAACTTTATCTACATAATCTGCATAAAAAACTTTGTCCCTCTGTCACTTTGAACCTTTGTCAATTATCAAAAGAAATCAACTGAGTATAATCTTCCTCCGTATCAATATCAATATTTCCTTTTTCAAAAGGAACTGAAACGACATCATCAGTATATTTTTTAATGAGTTTTTTGGCTCCTTCTTTTCCTTTCAATTCAAGAAGTTTCTGAAAGTATTTTTGATGAAATAAAGCTGGCGTTCCTAAAGTTTCTGCATAAGCTGAAGCTGCAATTCCTTTTCCAGTTTTCTTAGATACGCTGATTAAATTCTCGAAAATTGAACTCGTTAGAAAAGGCTGGTCACAGACTGATATAATACATTGTTCGCAATCGGGATTTAGAAATAATAATTCCGTAATTCCTTTGACAATTGAAGAAGACATTCCTTTTTCCCATTCAGAATTGAATGAAAGTTTTATTTCAGGCAAATTAATCCCTTTTTCAATTATATCATGATTTGCACCTGTCACAACTATTAAAAAAGAATTCTGAATCTTTAAAGCTTCTAAAATCGTGTTTTTCAGAAGAGTTGATTCTTTATGCTTTAATAACTGTTTGGGTCTGCCTAATCTAGACGAATTTCCAGCTGCAAGAATGATAATGCCAATTTTCTGATGATTTTTATTTTCCATAATGAATTTCATTATGAATTTTGCCTGGTTTATATTTCAACGATGTCCCAACACGCTCAGAGGCAATGGCTTTAATTTCAGAAACAATCGAAAGGGCGATTTCCTCTGAGGTTTCAGCTCCGATATCCAAACCTATGGGACTGTGAATTCGGCTTAACTGTTCTTCATTTACTGTAATTCCTTCAATTAAAAGATCATCCAGCATTCGGCTGAATTTAGATTTTGGACCTAGAATGCCAATGTAATGGCAATTGGTTTCTAATAATAATTTTAAAAGTGCCAGATCGTATTTGTAATTGTGGGTCATCAAAAGAAAATAAGTCTGATCATCAATGGTTATATTCTCCAGAAATTGCTCAGGTTTTACAACCGAAATCTCACTGGCTTTAGGAAACCGTTTTGCAGTCGCATGCGTTGCACGTCCTTCAGCAATATGAGTTCTCCATCCTAAAACAGCAGCCATTTTTACCAATGGCTGGATATCGTTTCCTGCTCCGGCAATAACCAATGAAATAGATGGTTTTATGTATTCGATTAAAGCTTCTCTCCCGTTTTCTTCTTGAAGTTTTTTAACAACTGTGGTTTTATTTTCCAGTGCTTCTTTTACATCTGAAATCAGACTTAAAGCTTCATTATCAAGAGTTAAAACTGGACTGTCTTTTCTGAAAAACAAAGTTGTCCCTATCTGAGAAGCATTTCTCTTTAAAGAAAAAACTGTTACTATTACTGCTTCTTTTGTTTCTAATTCGAGTTGCTGCAAAAGCTGAATCGGATTGTTTTCGACCTCCTCATCAATGTATTCAAAAAGAATATGAACAATTCCGTTGCATCCAAGCTGTAAACCAACTTCGGCATCATCCTCGTTACTAGTATTATAAGTAACAAGTTTATTTTGCTTTTGATTTATAGAAAGAAGAGCTTTTCGCAATGCATCTCCTTCTAAACATCCACCGCTTATTGCGCCGGTCAGGATACCATCTTCGGTCACCAACATACGTGCTCCTGGCTGCCTGTATGACGAACCTTCGACTTTTACTACGGTTGCCAAAGCTGTTTTCTTTTCTTCTGCCTTAGCTTGTGAATATGCTTTAAGAATTTCGCTGATTTCTTTCATAGTTTAAAAATAAAAAAAATTACAAATACAACACACAGCAAGAAAGATTTATCTTGATACTATTTCTTTACAAAAATTGTCTCTTTACACGAATACTATTATTTGTTTAAATCGGAAAAAGTCTGCTTAATTTAATTCCATAAATCAATTTATTATGATTATCGTAATGATTTTTTCAAATTGACGTATGATTTATATTACTAAGTTTTGTATTTTTATCAATAGCAAAATTTATATACCTAACTTTAAAAGTAAACTACATGGGAAAATTTGTAATCACTACTAGAGCCAACGGAGAGTTCCAATTCAATTTAAAAGCTGGTAACGGTCAGACTATTTTAACGAGTGAAGGATACTCGACAAAAGCAGCTTGCAATAATGGTATCGAATCTGTAAAAAACAATGCAGCAGACGATAACCGTTATGACAGAAAAGAATCTAGCAGCGGAAAACCATATTTCAATTTAAAAGCTGGAAATGGCCAAATTATTGGTGCAAGCGAAATGTATGAGAGCGTAGCAGCAAGAGAAAATGGAATTGACTCTGTTAAAAAAAATGCTCCTGATGCAGCTATAGACGATCAAACGGCGTAATTCAAACTTTTATAAAAATAAAAAAGCTGTTTCTATTCATTTAGAAACAGCTTTTTTTTATTTTTAAATAGATATCACTTTTTCAAAGCATCAACTCCACCATGAGTTGGAACAACTTGTTTGATCGTTCCATCTGCATTAAACTCTAGTTCATCAATGCAGACTTCACGATGAAAGCCTCCAGCATCTCCCATTTTGATTCCTGTTGGATATGAGAATCTATGATACGTAATATACCATTCATCTTTGTTAGGAATTTGTAAAACCGAATTGTGTCCCGTAGCATAAATTCCTTCTTCTGATTTTCCTTGAATTACAATATTGCTTTTAGGAATTTCAATTGGTCCGGTTGGTGAATTTGAAATCCCGTATCTTACTTTGTAATTCGGACTTCTGGTGTCGTCTTCGCTCCAAAAGAAATAATATTTTCCGTTTCTATAAATCACATAGGTTCCTTCACGAAAAGTACTGTCAACAGTAATTACTTTTGTTGTTCCTTTTTTTATTGAAACCATATCCGGATTTAGCTCTGCAACGCCCATATACATATTTCCCCAATACAAATAACTTTTACCCGTTTTGGGATCTGTAAAAACATCAGGATCAATTTCCTGACCGTCTTTTATTCCTTCTGGTCTTGCAGCTACAATTGCTTTTCCGCTGTCTTTAAAAGGTCCTGTGGGATTATCAGAAACCGCAACTCCAACTTTTTGTGCTGCAGTAAAATAGTAAAAATACTTATATTTTCCTTTTATCTTTTTTTCTACGATACATGGTGCCCAAGCATTTCTGTTTGCCCAAGCCACGTCTTTTTTAAGATCTAAAATTACTCCTTCATCTTTCCAATCCAATAAATTATCTGACGAAAAAGTTTTGAAATAATAACCTGACCAGCCGTCAAATCCGTCGCTTGTTGGATAGATGTAATATTTTTTTGTTTTGTTTGAATATAAAATTTCAGGATCGGCATAATACCCTTCCAAAACTGGATTATGATTTACTTTTGGAAGTTTTGCTGGCATTCCCCATTTGTCTGTAATTCGCTTTAATTCAGAACGGGTTATTGGAAGAATAGTTCCATGACGTGGATTAAAGTCCATTGAAATGTCATTGTCAATTACGCTGAAATTTTCTAAATCTTTCGTTTTTGTAAATTGATATCTTCCTTTGGTGTAAACATCGTACATCAAAATATACTCGTCTGAATTGTTTAATTTGAAAACACTCGAACCTTCTACTCCATCTTTTGTCTGCTGCAAATAATGGTCATTTTCAATCCAGCTTCCAGAAGTCAAATCTTTTGTAACTGCCACTTTGATTCCAGGCGTATTGGTTTCTGTTTTGTAAAAAAGATGATATTCCCCATCTTTTTCAATTATGTCCCCGTCAATACAAGCATTTCCTGACTTTGGAACGAATAACAGTTTAGGAGCGCTTTCTAAAGCCGTGAAATCTTTATTCGCATAAGCGTAATAAATTTTATCCGGTCCTCCTGCATGTTGCATACTAAAGTAAATCATGTATTTACCCGCTTTTGTATCGTAAATAGTTTGTGGTGCCCAAACACGTTTTAGGTTTTCGTTTCCTGGAAATGTATTTTGGATATTGACAATACTGCTTTTCCAGTTTACTAAATCGGTACTTTTTAATAAAACCATTGCACGATTGCTGTCCCAACCTTTTGAAGAAGTCATATCAGTCAAAACCATATAAAAAGTCTTGCCATCTTCGCCACGCAATATATGCGGATCACGAACTCCTCCTGTCGAGCTTATTTTCTTACTGTCTATAACAGGTTTGTTGTTATTAAGGGCATAATAATGATATCCATCAGTACTTACGGCATAATTAACGGCTTCTTCTTCTATTTTATTCCCAATAAAATAAACGAATAAATAAGCTGTTAGATCTTTTTCGGCAATGACGGGCGGAATTCCTTTTGCTGTATTTTGGGCTTGTAAAGGATCAAAAAGGCTTAGTAATGATACAAGGCAAAAAAATATTCTCTTCATTTATTTTTTACTTTTTAATTGATATAACACTGAAGCGTGAGGTCTTAAATCGGCTCCAATTTCTTTCGAATTTAATTTAGATTTTTCTCCTGTCCACATATTTAAAACTTCCGCAGTACCTGAAATTCCAAGATCTGAAAGATTTACGGATACTTTCTGCGAATCTTTATCTGAAATATTAAATAAAGCTAAATAAACACTCCCATCTTTTGCATTTTTTGAAGTGACTGCAATCTTTCCATCTTTCTGAAAAAGCTGTTTTACTGCAGTACTTTCGTTATGCATTTTTACTACTTCTTTATTCGTTAATAACGATAAGGTGAAAGCATCATTGCTTGGTAAATCTCCGCCAAAAAACAATGGTGATTTGAAGATATTGAAAAATGTAATTAAAGTATATTGTTCGTCTTTTGTTAAACGAGTCATTCTGTCGTTCCCACGTTCTCCTCTAATCGAAATACGTCCTAACGGAATCATATCGCAATCTGGCCATGTTCCCGGGGCGATATACGGATACCATTTTTGTGCCACATCCATTAAATGCGTGATATGCGGCCATGTATCCCAAACATCATCTACCATACGCCACATATTAGCATGTGTAGATACGTGTGGCGCTGCTGAGATTGGGGTTTCTCCTGGTGATGTGCTTAAAACAATTTTACGCCCACATTTATCAATGGCGTTTCTAATTAAATTAATTTCGCCTTCGTGATACGGTCTAGACAAATCATCAATTTTAATAAAATCTACTCCCCATTGTGCATATAATTCGAAAATAGAATTGTAGTATTCCTGTGCTCCTGGTTTATCCGCTACAACTGTATAATTGTCTCTCAGCCATTCGCATTGTAATGCTGTTAAATAAATCTGATCTGCTGTGATTCCGTTTGCTCCTTTAATTGGCATTTTTTCTTCAACAGCTTTTTTCGGAATACCGCGCATAATATGGATTCCGAATTTTAATCCTTTTTTATGGATATAATCGGCTAGTGGTTTAAAACCTTGTCCATCTTTTGCTGAAGGAAATCGATTAACAGCTGGAAGATATCTCCCGTATTGATCGATTACATAACGAGGATCTGTTTGGTTGTAGCCTCCTGCTTTATCATTTTCGACAAACCATCGGATATCCACTACGACATATTCCCAGCCAAATTTCTTGAGCTCTTTTGCCATATAATCGGCATTGGCTTTTACTTCGTGCTCTTCAACAGTCGGGCCGTAACAATCCCAGCTATTCCAACCCATGGGCGGAGTCTGAGCCCATTGTTTAAATTCTTCTTTTTGAAATGTGTTTTGAGCGTTAGTTGCAGCTGATAGAAAAAAGACTCCTATAGCCATTGTAAGTATGTTTGTAATTTTCATCTGTGTTTTTATGTGTGGTTTTTACACTTTAAATATAATGAAATTTTATTGTTACAGACAAAAACTAGACCTGACAGGTTTTAAAAACCTGCCAGGTCTTTTCTTGCTTTGTTATTTCACATTTACAGTAACCTCAACAGGTTTTAGCCACTGGCTTGTAAATTTTACTTTTATTGGCGCTGTCGAATCTCCATTTGCCTGAATATATGCTGCAATATGTCCGTGGAAAACACGCTGTACATTATCTGTGTAATCGGTCATATCGCTGTTGTTTCCTGCTTCCAAACCTAATAAAGTCGCTGCTCCATTGATGGTGCAAGTCACTTCGTTGTCTGAAAGCATTACTGGAAGTCCACTTTGGTCTTTTACCTGAACCATAATTTTAGCAACGCCTTTATCTTTACTAATGGTGATATCTTTATCGGCAATAGTTAACTCAAATGGCTGTTGAGTAGAAGTAATGGCATAACGGCTTACCTCCTTATCGCTTTTATCTAACCCAACTGCTTCTAATTTTCCTGAAGCAAACGGAATATCCCAATAGATTATTCCCGTTTTTTCATCGTAGGGTTTCGTTTCTCCCACTACTTTCCCGTTCAATTCCAGACGTGCTTTTGCTGCATTGGTATAACAAACCACACGTATTTTTTGACCGTTTTCGTAATTCCAGATTGCCCATGCATCTTTAGAAACATCTTTTTCATTTACTAATGGATAAGTTCCCAAATAAGCCATCGGATTATCTGACCATAATGACTGGCGGAAATAGCCTCTTGGTTTGATAATTCCAGCAAAATCAACTAAACCTGAGTAAAATCCTCGTGAAGGCCATCTTCCTGATTCTCCCAAATAATCGATTCCTGTCCAAAGGAACTGGCCGAAAATATGTTTGTTGTTTTTTACTGCGAGCCAAGGTTCCATATCATGTACATTTTCACTTCCAAAAATCACTCGCTTTGGATATTTTTCGTGATCTGACTGATATTTGCTTTCTGTGTAATTATAGCCTGTGATGTCTAAAGCGCCTGGATATTCTGTTTCGTTAGACATGGCAACTCCAGCTAAACCTGCCGTTGTCGGGCGAGATTTGTCGTATTTTTTTACCGCAGCCACCAAACGTTTTGCAATTGCTCCAAGTCGCATGGCATCTGGAGCGTCTTTTTTATAGCCTCCGTAAGCAGCCTGTCCAAATCCGTTTTTTCCCTGATCTAAAACTGGGTGAGAATACGGATCGTTTGGATAATCCACTTCATTACCAATGCTCCATCCAAAGACGGAAAGATGGTTTCTGTCGCGGCGTACGAAATCTTCTAAATCTTTTTCTGCCCAATCAGCAAAAATATCAAACGAGCCTTCAAATCCAGGTGTTCCATAATTCCATCCTTCTAGCCATTTACGTTTTGGAAACTCCCATTCGTCGTAAGCTTCGTTTAAAACCAATAATCCCAATTCATCGCAAAGTTCATAGAAATCTGGCGCTTGCGGGTTATGGCTAGTACGGATTGCGTTTACTCCAATTTCTTTCAGGGTTTTTAATCTAGTTACCCAAACTTCTCTTGGAACTGCAGATCCTAAAACTCCCGCATCGTGATGCAAGCAAACGCCTTTCATTTTCATCCATTTTCCGTTAAGGGCAAAACCATTATTTGGATCGAATGTAAAACTTCTAAAACCTGTTTGAGTTACCGTTTTGTCTATTTCTTTACCGTCTTGTAAAACGGTTGTTTTTAACTGATATAAATTCGGATTGTCTAAATCCCATAATTGTGGATTCTTAACGTTGATTTTGGCTGAAACTTTTCCGTTTTGATTTGCTGCCACTTCAACTTTAGAAGCTGTTTTTCCAACCGATTTTCCATCTTTTGAAAATAACTCGTTTACAACTGTTAATGTAGATTTAGAAGCAGAACCATTTTCTACATCAACTTCTACGTTCAATGTTCCAGCACCTTTTTTCACTTCTGGATAAGCATATACACCCCATTGTGCAATGTGAACTGAGTTTGCATAAACCAACCAAACATTTCTGTAAATTCCTGAACCAGTGTACCATCTTGAATCGGCACTTTGGCTATGGTCAACACGTACTGAAATGGTGTTTTCTCCTCCAAATTTCACAAAAGGTGTAGCATCATAAGCAAATGAAATATAGCCGTTTGGACGTTTTCCTAATGATTTTCCATTGATAAAAACTTCGCTTCTGTTGTAAACTCCCTCAAAATACAAATACACTTTTTCTCCCGCTTTGCTTTGCGGAATATTGATTGATTTTCTGTACCAGCCAATCCCTCCCGGAAGATAACCTGTACAGCTTGCCAGAGTTGGACTCAGCTGGCCTTTTACGCTCCAATCGTGCGGTACATTTACACTCTGCCATTTAGTATCATCAAAAGCAACATTTTTTGCATCTGGAGTTTCTTGAAGATTGAATTTCCAGCTGTCATTTATTTTTTTAGAATCTCCAAATGATATCTGGCTAAATGCCGATACACACGAAAAGAGAAGGACGGGAATTAGAGTTTTCTTAGTTAACATGTTTTTAGTTATTTTTTGTTTCAGGTTTCAAGTTTCAAGTTAGGTTTGAACGTGAAACCTGAAACTTGAAACAATTTTTTAATATTGCAATTCTCCCACAAACGTCACTACTGACCTTGCAGGAATTTCTAAATTTCCATTTTTTTGAACTTCAGCTCTTTTTAAATTTGATGCATCAGAAGTTATGTAAGGAATGAACTCATTGTTTTTTAAAGTTCCTTTTGATAAATCGAATTTGTATTTCTGAGCTTCTTTGCCACAGTTTACAGCAACAACAATCAGTTTTTTGTTTAGAATGTCTTTGTAAGCGGTCAGCATTACATCGTTTGCTTTATCCAATTCATTTTGGTTTGGAACATCAACTCGCTGCATTCCCGGACGTACAAAAAGCGAATAATTTCCTAAAGCCCAAAGCAGTTTTGAATCGTGAAATTCTCCATCATTTCTCACATAATCTGGAGCCGTTCCTCCGTTACTTTTCCCATCATCCAGATAAATTAAGCCGTCTTTGTAATCAACTCTTGTAATAGAAGTCCACCATTGCCATGATGCGGCATTGGCAACGGCAATATCATTATGAATCAAACGGGCTACAAACAAAGCAGTCTGCATTCCTAAATCTCTTCCGCCGCCAGAACCTCCCGGAATTTCAGCTTCTCCCGGATTTTCTAAAATGCAATATTCCGACTGCCAGTATTTTAATCCTGGTTTTTGTTTTACTTCTGCGGCAATCAATTTTCGACTTAAAACTTGTCTTTCAATTGGCCAAGTAGTAAAATAACTATGCCCGAGAATTACATTTTTTACGTTTGAAAACTTACCTACATTGGTCTTAGTGTTTCCGAAGAAATAATCAATCTGATTGTCTCTATTTTCGGCATTTACATTTTCGTACAAATAATCGATTTGCGCGGCTTCCGCAATCACAATTTCAGTGCTCATTTTTTTTGCTTTCAGTTTCTCTGAAAGTGATTTGGTCAAATCATATATTTCCTGATTGGTCGCTGGTGTTCCCTCTTGACTGTTGGTATCCCCATTTTTTGGCATCCATTCCCATTGCGGTTCGTTTATCGGACTTACATAATCGAATTTGATTGCTTCTTTTTTCTCCAATCCCTGAATACTTTGAACTAAGAAATCGGCAAATTTTGGAATTGCACCATCTTTTAGATTCAGTTTATTCTTTTGAGAAGCAAAAGACAATCCGTTGTTCGTCATATGCACTGGCGGACTATTGGTAAAAATCAGGAATTTTTCTACTCCGCGTTTTTTGGCTGCCTGCAGAAACCATCTTTGGCCTTCCTGTTTTGAAAAATCGTAAGCTCCATCGGCATTCAAAAAGCATTCACTTCTTCTCCATTCGTCCGAAACTTTACTGTTTTCTCCTTGCTCTGCGCTTCCTGCACCCAAATTAAATCTCCAAATCGAAAGTCCAATTCCTTTTGGATTTCCCTGCGCATCGATTTCTTTGCTAAACAATAAATCTGCAATGGCATTTTTTTTCTCTTCTGGCCAGTTTTTACCCACAAATTGCGTTCTCCAAGCATCAGAACCTCCAAAACCGTCCATGGTTTGTACTACATTATCTGTGCTGATGGTAACGGTTCGCTGTGCAAAAGACAGCGAACTAATTACCAATAAAAGCGAGAGATATACTTTTCTCATTTATATTTTGTTTTTTAACCGCAAAGACGCCAAGTTATCGCAAGGTTCGCTAAGCTTATTTTTAGATTTGCTCCTATAGCTATCGGGATTACGTTTTTTGTCTTTGCGACTTTGCGGTTAATTTTTTATTTTTATTTATACGTTCCTACGTAAGTTACTATAGATCTCGCTGGAATTTCAAAACCAGCAACATCAACCGCTGCTCCTTTTTTCAAACTCAATGTTTCAGAAGTAATGTAAGGCGTTAATTTATTATCGGTTACAGCTCCGCCTGAAAGATTTAATTTGTAGGCTTTCGCCGATTTGCTCATGTTAACAGCAACAATTACCAATTTTTTGTTTGCAGCATCTTTATAAGCTGTAACCATAACATCGTTTAAAGCAGTTGAATTGTCTACACTAGGAATTTGAACTCTTACCATTCCTGGTTTAACGAAGAACGAAAAGTTTCCTAAAGCCCAAAGTGTTTTAGAATCTCTGATGTATCCGTCATTTTTACAGTAATCGGCATTTCCTGCTCCGTTGCTTGCGCCATCATCTACGTGAATTAATCCATCTTTATAATCACCACGACTTACCGCGGTCCACCACTGCCAAGATGTGACACCTCCAACAGCAATGTCTGTGCTGATGATGCGTGCTGTCCAAAGTGCTAATGACATTCCTAAATCTCTACCTGCGCCTGATCCACCCGGAAGTTCAGCTGTTCCTGGGCTTTCTAATACACAATATTCGGATGACCAAAGACTAACCCCTCCAACTGATTGGATTCTCGCAGCTGCTGACTGTCTGGAAGAAATCATTTCTTGCAACGGCCAAGCCTGCCAATAGCTATGTCCAGAAATTGTCTTTTTTACATTGCTTAAACCTCCAATATTTTTAGAAGAATTAGCGGCAAAAAAATAATCGATCTGATTGGATCTGCTTTCTTTTCCTGAAACAGTTTTGTATAAAGATTCATAAGACCCAGCTTCTCCCACTACAATTTTTGCATCTAAGCCTTTTGATTGTAATTTTGGCGAAAGGACATTTACAAAACTATAAATATTAGCATTGGTTGCTGGAGAACCTTCTTGTCCAGAACCATCCCATTCATATTGCGGTTCGTTAAACGGACTCACATAATCAATAGTCAAACCATGTTCTGTTTTTAACTTTTCTAAGGATGTTGCCCAGAAATCGGCCAAATCTGGCATTTTACCTTCTTTTAAATTATAAAATTCTTTGATCGTCGCATGAGCTTTTCCATTTTGAGTCAAATAAACAGGTGCGCTGTTGGCAAAAGCTAAAAGTTTGTCTACACCACGTTCTTTCGCGGCTTTCATAAACCAAACCTGACCTGCTTGTTTTGACATATTGTACGAAACTCCATCGGCAGTAAAGCACTCCGTTCTTCTCCATTCGTCTGTAATATCACTTGCGTCACCTTGTTCTGCGCTTCCTGTCCCAAGATTGAAACGCCACAAAGACAATCCAATTCCTTTTGGATTTCCGTCAGCATCCATACCTTGGCTGAATAATAAATCGGCTATTTTATTTCTTTTGTCAGTAGGCCAATTTTTTCCAATAAAATTACATTGCCAAGCATCCGAAGCTCCAAAACTTTCCATGGTTTGAAGATTCATGTCTAAACTCACATTTAATTCCGCCACAGCATTTTCTGAACCTGAATTTTCAGATTTTTCAGCATCACAGCTTACAAAAAGGGAACTTACGAAAAGTAAGCCTGCACACAGCAGACTCACTGTATTTTGATTATTAAACTTCATTTTAGTATCCAGGATTTTGTTTAATGACATTACCACTCAAATCGATTTCTACTTGCGGAATTGGCCACAATAAGTGTTTAGAAGGATCAAAATTGATTCCTTTGTCTTGCGGTTCTCTCAAGTTAGTTGTTTCATATGGATCTGTAGAACTTAAATTATATTTCACAAAAGTTCCGTTTGGCCCCATTAAAGATTCTATAACCGGTCTTCCTGTTGTTGGGTCTTTTTCGCGGCGGATATCAAATAAACGCAATCCTTCAAAAGCCAATTCTAAACGGCGTTCTTTGTAGATTTGTCTCAATAAAGTTGGTCCCGAAATTCCTGTTTTTGGATCCAATTTCACACGTGCTCTAATGATGTTGATATCTGCTAAAGCATCTCCACCTAAATGATAATTTGCTTCTGCTCTTGTTAAATACATTTCAGCCAAACGAATTAATGGAATGTTTAGCGGTAAGTGTCCATCTTTTTTATCTAAAGAACGACGAGTTGCAATCGGAATATAATATTTACGGCAAATACGTCCTGATTTATTATCGTTTAAGCTAAACTTATGTGTTGGGTTTAAAACTTCATCTCCATAAGCTGCTTCTCCCCATTTTGTGATAGTACTTCTGCGACGAATCACATCGTTTTCAGAAAGATAAGCATTTTCTAAGTCACTTGTTGGCATACACCATCCCCATCCGTCTAAAACATCAGCAGCATCATTGCTTGGAAAATTCTTCTTGTCTTCTCCTCTTGCTCCAGATAAAGTTGGCAATGCCGCGCCTAAATCTCTGTTTTGAATAGAAGAAGACTGCGCTTCTAAAATAGATTCTACTCCGTTATGATTGTTTACATTCCAAATATTTAAGAAATCTGCCTCTAACTGAAAAGGTCCTTCTGTGATAACTTTGTTCGAATAGGTTTTTGCCTCAGCCCATTTTTCTTGAAATAAAGAAACACGTGCCAATAAAGCATAAGCCGCCCATTTGTTTATTCTGCCGTCTCTATTTACAGGAGCACTTTCTAATTTAGCCGCCGCATCTTTAAGATCAGTTTCAATTTGCGCATATACTTCTGCAGCAGAACTTCTCTGTAAAGTTAAATCTCCTGTTCCTAATGATTTTGTATATAAAGGAACACCTCCAAAGAGATTTACCAATTCGTAGTAGCAATATGCACGCACAAATAAAGATTCTCCCATATATTGGTTTTTCTGGGCATCTGTAATTGGCGATTTAGCCATTCTTTCTAAACCAATGTTTGCAGATTGAATGGTATAATAATGGGCTGTATAAATACTATTCATATCTCCCATATTATCTGGAGTAATAATGTATTGCGAACATGGTCTATGGGCTCCGCTGTCTTGTCCTGTATTTCCCATCCAAGCGTCATCTGTAGACATTTCGTTGGTCACTCTTGGAGCTGTTAGTGTCCACCAATCTTTGGCCAGCAGCAATCGCTGTGTTAACTCATTAGCATAATTTTCGCATTCTTGCGCGGTTTGAAAATAATTTTCTAAAGTCTGTGTTCCTCTTTGTTCTTTTTCAATAAAATCGCTGCAAGAAACTGCTAATAGAGAAAAAGCTATTATTGATACTATTATTTTTTTCATGATCGTTTTGATTAAAATGCAACATTAAGTCCCATCAAGATTGTTGGCTGTACTGGATAATTCCATCCTCCAAAACCTGATCCTTTTACTCTATCTCCCTGATTAGGATCTCCTCCAGCAACCTCAGGATCAACTCCTGTATACTTTGTCCATGTCCATAAATTCTGGCCCGATAATGAAACTCTTAATTTATCCAATCCGAATTTGTTATAGAAAGAATATCCTACTTGTAAATTTTTCATACGCACATAAGAGCCATCTTCTACATAAAGAGAAGAGAATTTGGTAAAGTTTTCGTTGTTATCGTCTTTAGACAAACGAGGGATATAGTTTGAAGTCCCTTCGCCATGCCAAGCCATCTGCTCCAATCCGCTTACTTTGTTAGTTAAACTTGCACCATTGTATAAATCCGATATATTCTGGTTAACGATTTCATTTCCGATACTTGAATAGAAATTGGCCACTAAATCAAATCCTTTGTAAGCAAAATTTAAATTCAAACCAATGTTGTAATCAGCCCACGGAGAACCAATTTTTGTTCTGTCTTTTTCATCTATTTTTCCATCGCCGTTTAAATCTTTAAAGCGAACATCTCCTACTTGTGCATACGGCTGTAATTTCGTTCCGTGCTCATCTGTATGCGAGTTTAATTCCGTTTGGTTTTGGAACAATCCATCTGCCACATATCCGTAGAAATACCCAGGAACGTCACCTTTAACAGTTAAGGTTCTGTTTCCTGATCCGTATAATCTTTCTCCATCAGAAGAAAGCGATACCATATCTACATTCACCGTTGTAAAAGTTACGTCTACCCCATAAGAGAAATCCCCTTTTTTATCTTTATAAGAAACAAGCAAATCGATACCGCTGGACTGCATAGAACCAACATTGGTCCACATTCTTGAATAATCTGGGAATCCGCTATACGTTGGAAACTGTTTTAAGAACAGCATGTCATTGGTTTTCTTTTTATAATATTCTAAAGAGCCTGAAAGTTTGTTTTTCCAGAAACCGAAATCCAAACCAAAACTCATATCTTCTACCGTTTCCCATTTAATGTCTTTATTTGCCATTGAAGAAGGAAAAGAAGTATCAACAACTTGACCTCCAATTACATAATATCCTTGCCCGATGTTTGATTGATAAACTGCATCTGGCAAACCTTGATTACCAACTTTACCCCATCCTGCTCTTAATCTTAAATCGCTAACAACATCTTTGGCAGATTCCATAAAGCCTTCGTTTAAAATTCTCCAAGAAACTGATGCCGAAGGGAAATTTGCCCATTTGTTATTGGTCATGAATTTTGAAGAACCATCACGTCTCAATGTTCCAGTAAAATAGTATTTACCGTCGTAGTTATAAGAAAAACGAGAAATATAAGACATTAATGAACTAGACCAGCTGTTTCCTTTACTGTCTTTATTTTTAGTAGCAGCATTTAACTCTCTCATAGAATCTGAGTTATTTGGCACACCTTCGCCATATCCCCAAAGATCATTGCCGTTATACTCTTCCATGGTATTACCCACCATTAAAGAAGCATGGTGTTTTTCTGCAAATTTTCTAGAGTACGTAATCGTATTCTGCCAAGTCCAATCTACATTTGTAGTATTCCATTTTTCAACGGTATTAATTTCTTGTTTTTCGTGAGCTGCGTCAATTACAAAATCTGGAACGAATTTATTTCTCACTTTGTCTCCAACCTCAACAGATGCTTGTGTACGAATCACTAAACCTTTTATTGGCTCGTACTGTAAATATCCGTTTGTGTTTAAATTGTACTGATCGGTATAGTCGTCATATCTTTTTACAGCTGCAACCGGATTCCATACATAAGATGGAGATCTTGCATAAATGCTGTATTCATTTTCTGTTCCGTTCAACTGATCTGCTGGTTTGTAAATTGGCGTAATGGGGTCAATTTTATCGAAGTCAGCCCAGTTTCCAGGTGCTCCCCAAGTTTCATAACGCGGATTTAATGTAATTCCTGCTGACAACTTTTTTGAGAATTTAAAATCGTTGGCAATTCTCATTGTTATTCTTTCCCATCCGCCTATACCGTAAATAGATTCAGAATTATAATAATTCAGACTTATTCCGTAAGTATGTTTGTCAGAGCCTCCTGAAATTCCTAAAGAAGCATTGGTAACGGGTGTTCCTTTTCTAATTCCTTCCTTCCACCAATCTGTCGTTTTTCCTCTGTATTGGGACGGATTTGGCAGATAATCAGTATAACCTGAATTATTGTTGGCCGTATTCATTATTCGGGCGTAAGTTTCTGCATCAGCCATATCGTATGGATTATTCATAATCTGCATACCAGAGCTTAAATCGAAAGTAAATCTAGTTTTGCCTTCTTTCCCTTTTTTAGTGGTGATCAGAATAACTCCGTTAGACGCACGAGAACCGTAAATAGCGCTTGCGGAAGCATCTTTTAAAACTTCCATAGATTCTATTTCGTTGTTGCTTAAGAAATTGATGCTTGTTCCCATCGGAATTCCGTCTACTACATACAATGGATCTGTGTTTAAATTTAAAGTCGAAATACCACGAATTAAAACTCTTGGCTGCGCTCCTGGACCTCCTTGTCCCGTAACCTGCACTCCAGAAACTTTTCCTTGAAGCGATTCTGCTACGTTACCAACAGTCATAGTTTGCAATTCTTTTCCTTTTACAGAAGAAATTGAACTCGTAACGTCGCTCTTTTTTACAGCCGCATAACCTACTACCACTATCTCATCTAATGCCTGACTTGATTCCTGCATTACTACACTAATTTCTGTTTTATCTCCAACCGATACAATTTGGGAAGTAAAACCTACAAACGAGAATTCGATTTGTGCATTTTTGTTTGGAACACTTATCGCATAATTTCCATCAAAATCAGTTGCTGCCGATGTCGAAGTTCCTTTTACTATTACATTTACTCCTGGAATCGGCACATTGGCTTTATCCTTAACAGTACCTTTTATTTTTATTTGTCCAAAAGATACAGCAGTACACAAAAGGGCAATAAAAAATCCTATATATTTAAATTTCATATCAAGCTGTTTTATTTGTTTAATGTTACAACTACTTTATAACCAACTATTTTTTTGTTATAAATACTCTTTCCAATTCGGTATCTAAGACTACTTTGTAAACACCTGGAGCAGCAGGATATTTCGCATTTCCATTTTCTCCTGGCGACATGGTTGCAATTCCATTTTTGATTAGTCTCCAAGAAGGATCCCACCATTGGCCTGTGAAAGTTGCTTCTATAGTTCCCGTTAAAGTGTATTCTCCAACCAATTGATATGGATTGGCAGGATTATTAGTTAAGTGTAAACTTTTTTGAGTCCAAGCATCCCAAGTATCCCAAGTTGCTCCTTGAATTCCGCCGCCGCAAACACTTACAAATGGTTTTCTTAACGCAGCATCATCATGCCATAAACCATTTGCAATATCTGCCCAAACTTTACTTGTTGGAGTATATTTCTCAGCAGTATATTTTAAAGTATTTGGATTTACTTTTATTTTATAATATCCTTTTGTTGGCAAAATAATTGGCGTTGAAGCCACATCATCTACTAATTCTCCAGAAGCATTTAAACCAAAGCAATGAGGGGCAAAATCAGATTCCTGACCTAAGAAATATACTTCTTTGTTGTCTTTATCGGCGTAATACTTGAATTCGAAATCCTGTCCGCTTTTTTCATGGAAATACATCGGAACTCCAACTGCATCTGTAGTCAGATTGGTCCCTTTTGGCTGATCGCATAAATAGATAGCTGGATATTCATTAGTAGCCACAATATTTACGTTTAGTGCTCCTGAATTTGGAATCGCAAATTTATCTTTAGCTGTAATTGTTAAAACATAATTAGCAGCAGTTACTGGCAATTTATATGTTTTGTTGAATGTATATGACTGCGGAGATCCTGACAACTGAATGATTTCATCGATTCCTAAAGCTTCGCATTTTACTTGTACATAGTCGATTCCTGAATCATCGTTTACTACAAAATTTACTGGCATTTCATTACTTGTAGACAACAAAATCACCGCCCCTTCTTTTGGCGTAACCATTGTTATGCTAGGAGCCGCAAACTCACCATCTAAACGCAGATTAATCTCTTCGTTGACAACATTGCCTGAAACGTCTGTAATAGCTAGTTTAATTTTGAAAGCTTCCGACGTTCCTCTGTCAGCAGGAATTTCAAAAAAATAACTCAAATCATACGATTTTAAAAGCGGATTAGTTCCAAAAGAAATTACTTTATCCAGAGATAATTCTGGAATCTGAATTTGTACGCTTTTTAGTCCTAAATCGTCTGCAAGCGCAGCTTTAATTTCAAATTTTCTACTCGGAGCTCCATAGATCTCTTTTGTAGAAACTACCACCGTAGGATTATCAGAACTTGGAAATCCTGATTCATTATTTTGGCATCCTGTTACGAGAAGGCCAAAAAGAGCAAGAAAAAATAAAAATACATTTTTTTTCATTTCTTTAATTTTTGAGGTTAGGTTAGTTAGTTTTTTTTCTAAAAGTCAAAGTTTGTTTTTTAAATCTCGTAGGTTACTCGAGGTAATGCTTTTTTTATGTGAGGCGGTAAAAAAAGTAAAACGATTATTATGTGGTCATTTTCATATTATTGAGTTTGGTTACATGGTTAGATATTTCTTTTTATTTCTTTCCGTTTATAATAAATGTCTTTTTTAAGTAACCCGCAGCCTAAATAAACTGCGGGATGATAAGTAATGAAAACCAACCACTACTGATCTGAAAGTTTAAAGAGTGCTCAGTTCTTTAAACAGATAACTAACTATCTTAATTAACACTTATGACTAACAGCAAAACCTATTTGTTGATTGCTATTACTGCAAAGAAATGTTTAAATAACACTTCTGATGAGGGGTAAATTGGAAAAAAAAGGAGGTCAAAATTGTAATTAACCATTATTTTGAATTAAATTTTAAAGAGTATTTAAAATCATGTGGGATTTTTTACAAAATATATAATTATTGAATAAAATGCAGTTTTTAAGCTAAAACGTTTGAGCTGGATAAAAAAAATTCAAGCTTTCACTAAAAAAAGCAGCTGATTCTGCAACAGTAAAAATGAATCTAGAGCCTATTTAATGATATTCAAGTCAGAATTGAATGACGTTTTATACTTTTTGATATATTCTGAAGGAGTCATTCCAAAAAGTTTTACAAACTGTTGTCTAAAATATTTCGGATCTTCAAATCCAACCTCGGTACTCGCCTGAGTAATATTCATATCTTCAGTCAGCATCAGCATCGCTGCCCTTCTGATTCGCAAAGAACGAATAAAAGCATTTAAGGTTTGACCGGAAATAATTTTGATCTTAGTATAAAGCGTTCTGTGGCTCATTCCCATTTCAAGGGCAAAAGTTCGAATCGTGAAATCTTTTTTATGAATATTAGCTTCAACAATTTCGATACATTTTTTTAATATCTCTTGATATTCAACAGGAACTTTCTGTGTATTTTCTTTTAATGTTATACTATCTAAGAAATAGGTTCGCAAGTTATGGCGATTTCGCAATAGAGAATCGACTCTTGCTGTGAGAATATCATCATCAAATGGTTTTGTGATATAGTCATCTGCGCCCTCATTAATTCCTTGTAAATGAGTTTCCGGATTTTTAGATGCTGTTAGTAAAATAACGGGAATATGTGATAAAGCGTTATCTTCTTTAATTCTTCGGCACAGCTCTAAACCGTCCATAGCTTCCATTGTAATATCGCTAATGACAAGATCTGGCATATGTTTTTTGGTCATTTTTAAACCTTCTTCGCCATTTTCAGCACTGTAGACTATATAATTATCAGCAAAAAGCTTAATAAGGTACGCTCTAATTTCTGCATTGTCATCAATAATCAAAACAGTTCGCTTGTCGCTTAACATAGTCTTCTTAAAATCACTGTCGGCAATAGAAGTTACTGCTGCAGGAATCGGCTCTTCGATTTCATCTGGAATCAATTCATCAAATAATTGGCTTCGCTGTGGTTTTTCATTGGTAATTTCTATATCCTCAAAATGACTGTTTCCTTTTAAAAATGCCAATTTAAATGTACTTCCCCTTCCTTTCTCACTGCTGCAGAGTACAGATCCTTTATGTTTGTCAACGAAATATTTAACAATATAAAGTCCAATGCCAAAACCAGTTCCAACTGAAACTTTCGAATTGATTTGTCTGAATTTTTCAAAAATAACATCAATATCTTTTTTATCAATTCCATCTCCGCTATCACTTATTTCAAGAAAAACTTCATCATCATTTTCAGTTACTGTCAAATTGATTTCGCCTCCAATTGGCGTGTATTTAAAAGCATTTGACATTAAATTAAACAGTGAAATTTCAATCTTTTCATAATCCCCAATAATGGTAATTTCGTGCTCTGGAATAATAAAATTATAACTAATCTGTTTTTCCTTTGCCTGATTGACGAAGCATTGATACACTTCATTCGAAAGATTATTTACATCTATTGGAGACAAACGCAAGGAATCGGCATCGTTTTCTGCTTTTCTTAGTAAAAGTAATTGATCTACCAAACTTAAAAGTCTTCTGGCATTTCGATGAGCAATTGCCAAATCACTTCCAGAAGAGCCCTTTTCGACAATTTCTTTTTGAACTGCTTTTTTCAGCGGATTAATAATCAGCGAAAGCGGTGTTCTAAATTCATGCGAAATATAAGTAAACATAGACGACTGCTTTTCGGCAATCTCTTTTTCTTTCTTGCTTTCAAGCTCTGCGATTTTAACCTTATACTTTAATTTTTCTTTGTTTTTGTTATAATCCAAGTATAAAAATAGTATTCCCCCAATTGCTAAAAGATATAAGGCATAAGCCCACCAAGTTCTATACCAAGGCGGCAAAACTGTTATAGAAACCAGACTTACTTCTTTATTCCATCCGCCTTGAAAATTGGTTGTCTTTACTTTAAAGGTGTATTTCCCCTCTGGAAGTCGCGAATAATTTGCTTTTCTGGTTTGGCCCACATAGTTCCACTGCTGATCCCAACCTTCCAAAAAATAGGCATAATTTATCTTATCTGCGTTATTGTAGTCTAGCGCCACAAATTCTAATGACAAAGTGGTTTGATCGTATTCCAAGGTAACTTCTTTGATTTTATTAGAACTCACATCAACCTCAGCTTTACTTTCTTCAATAAGCTGATTATTGACGTAAAAATCTGTTAGCAAGACATTATTCTTTTGAATAAAGCCTTTTATTGTATGGGGATAAAAAACATTAAAACCGTTTATGCCTCCAAAAAGAAATTCTCCCGATGATAGTTTTATTCCAGCATTAAAACTAAACTGATTGCTTTGAAGTCCGTCATTTACAGAAAAATTACGGAATGTTTTAGTCTTTTTATCGTATCGGCAGATTCCATTATAAGTACTCATCCACAAGTTTCCTTCTTGATCTTCCAAAAGCCTTAGAATGGAGTTTGAAGGCAGACCATCGTCTATTGTTAATCTTTTAAAAGTATTGGTCTTTCGGTCAAATAAAAGCAGACCTCCTTCTTGCGTTCCAACCCAAAGATTTTTATCCTTGTCTTCATGAATACATCTGATAGGATTTCCAATTACTTTTTTAGTGATTTTTCGAGTATTTTTGTCAATAGATAAGAGCGAAGTATAATTTCCTGCCCATAACTTTCCATCAGAAGTTTCGATCATGCATTGCAGGTTGTCGATTCTTTTATCGAAAGGTTCAAAGACATCTTTTTTTCGATTTAAAAGATACAGCGTACCTTCATTTGTCGAACTTGCCCAAATATTTGCTTTTGAATCTTTAAAGACAAACCAGATATTTTTCTCAATTTGTTTGGTATAAGGATTATAGCAAGAATATTTTTTAACGTTATTCGTATTCTTGTTTATTTTATTGATTCCTCCAGCCCAAGTTGAAATCCAGATATCGTTAGTATTATCACGAACTATTCCTGTTATAAAAGGACTAGACAGCGAATTTCCATAATTTGTATAACTGTTGTTTTTTCTATCCCAATATTTTAAGCCTGCACCGTCTGTACCGACCCAAACATTCTTATTTTCATCTTCGCAAAAAGATAAAATAAAATTGTCTGCTGGATCTGTGGCATTATAACGAACACTTTTAAAATACTTTGGTGTATCACTCAGCATACTGATTCCGCCACGAAGTGAGCCAAACCATTTATTGCCTGATTGGTCTTCGTATAAACTCCAAACCGAATTGCTTTTGGCTAATTGTTCGTTATAAGAAAGAAGCTTTTTAGTGTTCGGATTAATGTAGAAAATGCCACAACCATCTGTTGTAACCCAAATTTTTCCTTTTTTATCTACTATAACATCTGTAACGCTGCATTTATTGGTGAAATAATTTTCTGAAACAGAACCTGTTTTGGTATTCATTAAAAACAAACCTTCGTCTGTTCCTAACAGAAGATTTCCATCAGAAGAAAGTTTAATAGCCTTTACTCCTATTGAAAGTGGAAAAATAATTTTTAAATCTTTTGCTTTATAATTGTAAGAGCAAACTCCAACATTGCGCACGTATACCCAACATCCTGATTTTTCTTTATTTTCCTGAATTGCAATAGCATCATAATTAGAAATCGTAATCTTATTTCCTAATGCGTTGAGCGGGATATGTTTGCCAATAAAAGACCCGTTTTCAAAAGCTAACAATCCTAATTTTTGCGAAGCGACTAACACTAAATTTTCAGATACAGAACGCATCTGATGTATAATATCTTGAAGCACTTTGGGCTTATCATCCCACAGCGTATATTGAACCGTATGAAATGATGCTTTTGTTTTATCGTAAATACAAATTCCGCTAGTTCCTCCTACCCAGATATTATTTCTAGAGTCACCCTCTATATTATAAATGGTATTGAATAAAAGAGATTTTTTATCGTTGATTCGGTTTCTAAAAACTTTAAAATTATATCCGTCATATCGATTTAAACCGTCATAGGTTCCAAACCACATATAGCCTTCCTTATCCTGATAAATTGTGGTAATGGAATTGTTAGACAAACCGTCTGATATGTCAAGAAATTTGATGGGATAATCCTGCGAATATCCTACCAAAGAAAATCCAATTAACAGTAGAAGATGTAGAACTAAACGCTTCAAAATGTACATTATTATATTCGTGTAAAGAGTACAATTATAAGCTAATTTTAGGAAAATTTTAAAAAAAGAATGCAGAAATGGCAAACATTCCTGCATTCTATGTTTAGTCTTTTCTTTTTAATAAACTATTCCCTACTGAGCTTTATTTCTATGCGAATATTTTCACCTTGCAATAAGATGAAAAACTTAATCCAATAAAAACACGATCAATCCCCTTGCTCCGTGAGCGCCAAGTACGAGAGATTGCTCAATATCTGCTGTTTTTGACGGACCTGCAATAAAAGTTCCAAAACCATATTCCATGTTTCCAATTCTTTGATACGCTTGCTGCATTGTTGGAACAAGATCTTTTTTATGAACGATAATAGCTAAATATTGCGCAATGAAAGGAGCAACACGCTGTCCTAAAATATCATCAGTTACCCAAAGTCCGCTGTTTTCTGCTACTCCAAAATGTGCTTTTACAACCGTTAATTCAACATCCTGAAGTGAATGTGGATCTACTGTTTTCCAGTCTAAAGAAGCAATCTCTGAAAGTTCTGGAAGGGTTGTAATCAGTCTTTTCTCAAGATTATAATTGGATTTGATGTAATTGATGATTTCATTATAATCTGCAACTTCTACAGGATCACCTCCAATGCCTTTCAGAACCGTTTTATAGGTTTCTAACACATCAAATTGTTCTGAACCTAAAACTGTAAGATCTGGCAGTTCTGAAACCAAATCGGGTTGATTCAGTTTTATTCTTTTTAAAATTTCACCTTTACTACTCATCTCCTTTTGCTTTAGATTCTCTTAAATTTTTCTTGTACCATTCTCTAAAAGATTCTTCTGGAACATCTGGCATTTCGCGCTGATCGTACCATTTGTTCATTTTATTATTGACCATTCCTGGAATATTCTTCATTACAAATCGCCCTGATTTACCGGCAATATTAAAAACAGTCGGATTGGCTAAAACGGTTGCCATTGTTTTCATTGCAACAGTTTTTGCTTTTGGCGTATGTCCTTCTTCAACCAAAACCTGACGCCATTTGTACAATTGATCGTGAATATCAATTTTTACTGGACAAACATTAGTACACGAACCGCAAAGCGTACTAGCAAAAGGCAGATCGGCATTTTTGCTCATATCTAAGTTTGGTGCCAAGATAGAACCAATTGGTCCCGCAACCGCATTATGATAACTATGTCCGCCGCTTCGTCTGTAAACCGGACAAGTGTTCATGCATGCGCCACAACGAATGCATTTCAGCGAATTTCTAAAATCTTCTCTTCCTAATTGCGTGCTTCTTCCGTTGTCCACAATTACAATGTGCATTTCTTTTCCGTCTCTTGGCTTTTTAAAATGACTTGAAAAAGTAGTGATTGGCTGTCCAGTTGCGCTTCTTGCTAATAATCTCAAGAAAACGCCTAAATGTTCTCTTTTCGGAATTAGTTTCTCGAATCCCATGCAGGCGATATGAACATCTGCTAAATGCGCGCCCATATCGGCATTTCCTTCATTGGTGCAAACCACAAATTCTCCTGTTTCTGCAACAGCAAAATTGACTCCTGTTAAAGCTACTTTTCTAGTCAAAAAAGTATTTCTCAAACTCTGGCGAGCTGATTCTGTCAAATATTGCGGATTGAAATTTCCTTTTTCTGTACCTAAATGTTCGTGAAAAGTCTCACTTACATCTTCTTTCTTTAAGTGAATCGCAGGAAGTACAATATGACTTGGCGGTTCTTTACGAAGCTGTACGATATATTCTCCTAAATCTGAATCAATTACTTCTATTCCCTTTTCGGCTAAATAATCATTCAAATGGCATTCTTCTGTAAGCATCGATTTGGATTTTACCATCTGCTTTACATCATGTTTCGCCAAGATCGAATGTACAATTTCGTTGTGTTCTTTTGCATCGGCAGCCCAATGCACAATTATTCCGTTTCGTTGGGCATTCGCTTCAAATTCGACTAAATAATCGTGAATGTTAGAAAGCACATTAAATTTAATTTGAGAAGCCGTTTCACGAAGTAGTTCCCAATCTGCTATTTGGTGCGCTGATTTATCTCTTTTAGCACGCACAAACCAAAGCGTTTCATCGTGCCAATTGACACGCTCTACGTCTTTATTGAACTTTGCTGCGGCTTCGTTGTGCGGTATTGTTTTTTCTGATGACATCTTATAAAAGTTGTTTTTACCATTAAGATATTAAATAAATTAAGCTAAACTTTATGAACTTAATTTCTTTATGATTAAAAGAAAATTAAGTTTTTTAAAATCTCTTAAATCTCTTATTTTTTTACTAAGAAATATTTAACCAAGCTTTATGAACTTAATTTCTTAATGGTAGAAAAAATTAATTTTCGAGTGAATTTAATATTTCAGCAATGTGAATGGTTTTAATTCTGCTTTTCTGCCTTTTTAGAATTCCGTCCAAGTGCATTAGGCAAGACATATCTCCACCTGTAATATAATCCACATCATGACTTTCGTGATCTTTAATACGATCTTGCCCCATTTTTACCGAAACGGCTTCTTCAGTCACACAGAAAGTTCCTCCAAAACCACAGCATTCATCTTTTCTGGTTAGAGCAACCAAATCAAGGTCTTTTATACTGTGTAGTAGTTGTTCTGGTTTAGAGAAAAATGGTGCGTTTAATTCAGACATTTGCGAAAGCTTCAATCCGCGTTGACCGTGACAGCTTACGTGCATTCCTACTTTATAAGGAAATCTTCCGTCAATGTGATCGATTTTTAAAACGTCGGTAATAAATTCTGTAAGTTCATAAACTGTATTTCGAATTGCTGTCGCTTTCTCTTCTTGTTTTTCATCATGCAAATGGTCTTTCACATGCAAAACACAACTTCCAGAAGGACAGACTATATAATCAAATCCAGAAAAATTGGCAATAAAATTGGCATCGCAGCCTTTTGTTAAATGCGCGTAACCGCTATTGGCCATTGGCTGTCCGCAGCAGGTTTGTCCCATCGGAAATTCGACATCACAACCTAATTTTTGGAGTAATTCGTAGGTTGCAATTCCTACTTTTGGGTAAAATTGGTCGACATAACAAGGTATAAAAAGTCCAATTTTCATATTGTAGTATTTAGTGTGTTGTTCATTAGGCGTGTGCTGTAAATGTAAAAAATACGTTTCTCAGCAAATTTACAACATACAGACCGTTTTAACCTAATGTTTATAGAATTTCAAGTCAATTAAATCGTTCTGAATTGGTTTTGGATTCCAGTTTTGATGAATGGCCAATGCTGCTCCCAATGCACTTGCCTGTGCCATCGAAGCCGCATAAACCTCAACATCTGGAAAAGCTTCTGCCAATAAATTCATATAAATCGAATTTTTACTGAAACCTCCATCCACAAAAATCTTTTTTACCGGACTGTTATGAATTACCAAATTGGTAGAAAAAACTTGTTGTTCTACCAAATCCAGCATCAATTGATGATAGGCTGTTTCGTAATCTTTGTAATATGAAAGCTCTCTTTTTTGAAAAGGACATTCTTTTAGAATATCAAAATCGTATTTTTTAGGATAGATAATCTGATAATTAAGAGCTCTTAAATTGGCTACAATTTTCTTATCAAAATAAACTTCTTTGTATGTATCAACTGGAACATTAAAATGCTTTGCCAAACGTTTGGTTTGCACTTCATGTTCGTTTCCTGCAAACAAACGCGCCGCTTTTACTGGCTTGTTTGTGTATTGCATATAGCAAAGGCAATCGTTTTGTAATTCGTCAAAAGTTAACGGTTTAGTATTGAAAGGATTTAGAGAAATACTCCAAGTTCCTGTTGACAATAAAACGAAAGGTTCTGTAAAATTGATTGTGTACGGAATAATCGCTGATGAGCTATCGTGAAGTCCAACGCCAATGGCAAGATTATCAGCATTTTTGATAACATCTTTACCAAAATGCATTGGCGGAATTTTATCTAAAATGCCTTCTTCTTTCAGCCATTTATGATATTTCATTTTTTTGAAATTCCATAAATTAGTATGACAGCCAATACTTGTAATATCAGCGTATGCCTCATTCGTTAAAAGAAAGCTTAAAAACTGCGGCAGATGCAGGCAGTATTTCACTTTTTCGAAAATTTCTGGTTTTTCTTCTTTTAATCGGTAAATCTGCATTCCCGAATTTAAACTGCCTAAAACTGGAGAAGCTGTTTTTACAGCAAACTTTTTTTCTCCTTTGTATTTTTTATAAAAATCAGATTTTAAATCCTCTGGATAATCTTTCAGATAATTATACAGAGGAGTTAAAACTTTTCCGTTTTTGTCTATATAAACAAAACTGGCTCCGTAAGTGCTGAAATTGATGGCTTTTAAAACATAATCTGTCAGCTCTTTTATTTCAGATAATCGATCTAAAATCCAGTTTTTCAGTACTTCGATATCTTCGCAAGGAAAACCATCTTCATCTGTGGTCTCATCAAGATTAACCGATTTCTCCCAGACAATTTTGTAATTTTCGTTAAATAAAAAAACCTTTTTGTTTGTTTTGCCAATATCAAAAATCGCAACTACATTCATTTTTTTTAATTGTAAATTGTTAATTATCAATTATCAATTGATAATTGATAATTGATAATTATAAGCCCGTTGCTACTGTTTTTAAACCTCTTTCGTCAATTAGATTTTCTCTAACTTGAAGCGAACGATATAATGCTACTGGATTTAATGCTGCGCCAGAACGAAGACGAGCTTCAGCTACCAATGCGCGAACATCTGTACGGAAAGCATTCTGAAGAATTTCCTGCGCTTTTACCACGTCATTTTCTTCTTGAGCTTGTTCTAATGCTTTTCTATCAACAGAAAGTGCTTGTGCGTAAGCAATCATAATCGCTTCAACAGATTGCAATAAATCTTCTAATGGATCTTTGATATTGTGAGAAGCATCAATCATCCAGCCTAAATCTTTAGCATGATTCATTCCTCTTGCGTCCATTCCTTCTACCAATTCATTGAAAATCAAGAATAATTGATACGGCTTTAATGCTCCAGCTGTTAAATCGTCGTCTCCATATTTTGAATCATTAAAATGGAAACCTCCTAATTTGTTTTCCATCAATAATAAAGAAACAATCTGCTCGATATTGGCATTTGGTAAATGATGTCCTAAGTCTACCAAAGTCTGCGCTTTGTCTCCTAATTTTTTCACATACGAATAAGATTGTCCCCAATCTGCAACAGTTGTTGAATAAAAGTTAGGTTCAGCACATTTGTATTCTAAGAATAATTTCCAATTTGAAGGTAATGCATCGTAGATTTCCTCTAAACTTTCTAATGTATTTTGATACGCTTTTCTAAAATTTAATTGTCCTGGAAAATTAGAACCGTCTGCCAGCCAAACTGTTAAAGATTCAGATCCTAATTCGATTCCGTGTTTAATTACTTCTATATTGTGAGCAATTGCCTGTTTGCGAACTGCTTTATTTACGTTTTGCAAAGAACCGTATTTATAAGTATGCTCAGCGTTTGCTTGATCTTGAAATGTGTTCGAATTCATCGCATCAAATTTCAATCCGTGCTGTGCCGCTAATGTTTTTATTTCATTATAATTTGTTGGAATATCCCACGGAATGTGAAGTGAAATTGCGCCAGAGGCACTGTTAAGTTTATGAAGCAAACCAACATCTTCAATTTTCTCTTCTAATGAACGAGGCTCTCCACCACCAGCGAAACGTCCAAAACGTGTTCCTCCAGTTCCTAAGGCCCAAGATGGAATTGCAATTTGAAAATCGATTAATTTTTGAATAATCGCTTCTGTATCATTTATTTCTGATGCCGTAAAAATTAGCTTATTTTCGTGTTTTTTAATAAAATCCCCGTTATGAGAATCGATGTGGTTTGATGAGATTAACATAGTTATTTATCTTTTTATAGAGTTTACAATATATAAATTTTATACGTTTAGTATATTTTTTTAACACACAATACCTAGTTTTTAGACGTGGATCTTACGGATTCGCCTTCTAAATCTTAGTGTATTTTAAATATTTTTTGAACTTATAAATTTCACAGTAGCAAACTCTGGTTGTACTTCACTTTTTTGTTAAGTTTTGTTTGTTAAAGCGAATTGTTATATGCTAAAAAAATCTAACGTTCGAAAGAATTCGAACGCTAGACCACAAAAAACCACTTTTGCTTAAACAAACTTATATAAAAACCTAAACAATCTTTATCTATAAAAGCCCATTGCAACGCCGCCGTCTACGTTTAAGGCGTTTCCTGTAGATTTATTTAGGAAACCTCCAACAAAAGCGAAACAAGCATTTGCGATATCATCAGGCAATATGATTTCATTTAATAACGTACGTTTTGCATAGTAAGCCGGAAGTTCTTCAACTGTAATTCCGTATGCTTTTGCACGACCTTCTGCCCATCCTCCAGACCAAATGTTTGAATCTGAAATTACAGCATCAGGATTTACTGTATTCACACGAATTTTGTCAGCTCCAAGTTCTGCAGCCATTAAACGTGTTAAATGCGCTTGAGCCGCTTTTGCTGAACCATAACCAGGATTGTTCGGACCAGCCACAACAGCATTTTTAGAAACGATATTTACGATATCTCCTCCAAAACCTTGTTTACGCATTACTTCGATTCCGGCTTTAGAAACAATAAATTGTCCTTTAACCAAAATATCGTATAATCTATCCCACTCTTCAAGAGTATGTTCTGCGATAGATTTAGAAATGCTGATTCCAGCATTATTCACCACAATATCAACACCTCCAAAAGCTAAACAAGCTTCGTCCAATGCTTTTTCTGTACTTACTTCATCAGTAACATTTAATAAAGTGCTTGAAACAGCATCTTTTCCGAATGCTTTTACAAACTCTGCAGAAGCACCTTCCAAACGCTCTTCATTGATATCGTTAATTACCACGCAAGCTCCTTCTTGAGCAAATTTTTTCGCGATAGCTTTACCAATTCCGCCCGCAGAACCAGTTATAAGAGCTACTCTTCCAGACAATGCTTTTGGTTTTGGCATACGCTGTAATTTTGCTTCTTCCAATAACCAATATTCAATATCAAAAGCTTCTTGGTGTGGCAATGACGTATATTCTGAAACGGCTTCAGCGCCTTTCATTACGTTTACCGCATTGATATAATATTCAGATGCTAAACGCGCCATTGTTTTATCTTTAGCAAATGTGAACATACCCACTCCCGGATATAAAATAACCACTGGGTTTGGGTCACGCATTGCTGGTGAATTTGATTTTTTACATGCATTGTAATAGTCTTTGTACATCGCACGGTATGCTTCGAATGCTGGCTGTAACTTTGCTTTTACAGCTGCAATATCAGATAAATCTTCGTTTGGATCTAATTCTAAAACCAAAGGGCTAATTTTAGTTCTCAAGAAGTGATCTGGACAAGAAGTTCCTAATGGAGCTAATTTTGAAAGATCATTAGAATTAATGAATTCTAAAACTCTTGCATCGTCTGTATAATGACCAATCATTTGGCGCTCTGATGAACAGAAACCTCTTAAAATCGGAGCTACTTTTGCTGCTTTCAATTTACGATCTGCCTCTTGAAGACTGTCAATTTTCTTTCCTCCAAAAACTGGACGCGTTTTTCCATAATTATCTTCTAAGTAAGAAGCACATTTCTCGATTACTTCCAGCGTATTGATATAACTATCAAACGCAGTATCGCCCCAAGTAAATAAACCATGAGAACCTAACATGATGCCGCGTAGTTTTTTACCTTTTTTTTCTGCATCTTCTAAACAAGCTCTCAACTGAAGACCAAGATCAAATCCTGGACGCTGCCATCCAACCCAGCCAATTTCTCCGTTGAATAATTCTTCTGTGATTTTCTTTCCATCTTTTGCAGCAGCGATTGCAATTGCCGCGTCTGGATGTAAGTGATCAATATGTTTGAATGGAAGAAAACCATGTAAAGGCGTATCGATAGAAGGCGCTTTTGACGCTAAATCGAAAATACAGTGGTTGAATAATTCTACCATTTCATCTTCAAACTCAATGCCTCTGTAAACATTTTCAAGATTACGAAGTCTGTCCAAATACAAAGCTGCACAACCTGATTTTGTCAACGTTCCAATGTCACCGCCAGAACCTTTAATCCACATTACTTCAGAAGATTCTCCAGTAAGAGGATCTTTGTCTGTAATTTTTACAGAAGTGTTTCCACCGCCATAGTTGGTCAATCTTAAATCAGCCCCTAGCAAGTTAGAACGATAAATAAAAAGCGCTACTTCATCACCTGCTAATGCTGCTGCCTTAGCCTCATCCCAAAGGTAGCTTACATGCTTAAAATTCATATTATTAATTGTGTTTGTATTCGACATATAGTATTTTAAATTATTTCTTGTATTTATAATGAGTTACCAATTCCTACCAAAACGATTGCAAGCATAATAAGCCCAATTCCCCAGAAAAAAGTTCTTAATGTTTTTTTAGAAACTCCTTTCCATTCTTTCAAATAAAATCCCCAAAAATTTGCCGTTAAAATGATGGTTGCCATATGAAGAATCCATGAACTGGCACCATTTCCAAGTTTGCTTTCTCCCATTCCGTAAAAGAAAAACTGTAAAAACCACATGGTTCCAGCAAGAGCAGAAAACAAAACGTTTTTTGTTATTGGAGTAGATTTGTCGGTATAATTTTTAATTGATTTGTTTTTAAAATTCAAATAAAGACACCAGATAAAGTTGGTTGTAAGTCCTCCCCAAAGCAGTACAACATAAGTCACATTGTTTTGAAATAATGGATTTGCACCATTTATTACAGCATGTTCTGCCATTGATTTTCCTGCCTCAATTCCATAATTGAAGAATGAGCTTAAAATTCCTGAAATCACGGCCACAATTAGACCTTTTACCAGATTGAAGTCTTTGTCCTTATCTTCATGGCCAGTGGCAAAATCCTTCTCTTTCAGCATTCCTGCTTTTCCTGAGATTGCAATTCCAATCAGATACACTACAACTCCTAATAAAACCAGCTGTCCACCAGAATTAGAAAGCATATGAGAGAATGATATTTTCCCTTCAGTCGGAACGATATCATAATAAATTGATGGAACTAAAGCTCCAAATGCAGAACAAAATCCTAAAGTAATGGAGTTTCCTAAAGACATTCCTAAGTAGCGAACGCCCAAACCATAAGTTAAACCGCCTATTCCCCAGATTAAACCCATTGTAAAAGTGAAAGTTTTTATTGATGGAGAAGCTGCTGCAATAATTTCAGTAAAATTTGGAATCGTTAAGTAAGCTGCAATTGGCGGAACAATCAGCCAAGAGAAAAATCCGCCCACAAGCCAATAGCTTTCCCAAGCCCAATCTTTCACTTTTTTAAAAGGCATATAAAAACTACCCGAAGAAAATCCTCCGATAGAATGAAAAATGATTCCTAATAATGATTCCATATTATTGTTTTTGGTTTAGGTTAGGTTTATTAGTATTTGGTTTTGTAAAATAAGAGAATGTCAAAAAGAAAACTGTCCTGTACTATCCTTTACGGATTTCATATTTTTTGTTAAAACTAAAGATTATTAGAAATAAGGGCTTGCAATTATTGGGTAAATAAATTTAAAATGGCTATTTTAGCAATCGATTTCGTAATTATAGATTCTTCATTTGGGTTAAAATTCAGAAATCATAAAAAAAAGATTACAAGCCTTGTCAATTTCTCTTTTTCATTATGAAAATGATTCTGCTTAACAGATTCTTTTTATAGAAGAGATTTTTTTAAATTATTTAGAATTAAAAAGAGTCACGTTGAAATACGAGACAGATTTCCTCAAAATGAACATGATTAAACTTATTAAAATAGATGAAGATTCTCGAGTTCCTAAATACAAGCAGATTGTAGACTCTATTCTTCAGAACATCGCTAACGGAAATTTAAAAATCAATCAAAAAATTCCTTCTATAAATAGTTTCAGCGAAGAGTTTTATATGTCTCGTGATACTGTTGAGAAAGCTTATAACATTTTAAAAGAAAGAAAAATCATTTCTTCGATTAGAGGAAAAGGCTATTATATTACCCGAACAAAATTAGAATCTAAAGTCAATATTTTGTTTTTGACCAACAAATTGAGTTCTTATAAAATGAAAACCTATAGTTCATTTATTGATACTCTAGGAGCCAACGCTCATGTTGATCTTCAAATTTACCACTGCGACGAAACTTTATTTTTGAATATCTTAGATAAGTTTGAAGGAGCTTACGATTATTATGTAATTACAACGCACTTTAAAACAGACGAATTAAGGCATTTAAGTTTTACTGATGATGTGGTAAGCGCCATAAAAAAAATTCCGCAAGAAAAACTTGTTATTTTAGATAACATTAAATTAGGAACGGGCGACGATGTCATTAAGATTTATCAGGATTTTGAAAATGATATTTATAATGCCTTAAAAGAAGGTCTTTCTAAAATAACCAAATACAAACGTTTAATTCTCGTGTACCCTGACAAAGCCGTTTATCCTTATCCAAGACGAATTTTACACGGATTTAGAAAATTCTGTGTCGAGCACGAAATTAATTTTGAAATTCTAAGTGAGGTTTATGATGATATGATTCTTAAAAAAGGAGATTTATTTATCACCATTGAAGAGTCTGATCTAGTAAATTTAATGAAGCAGATTCGTGATGAAGAATTTGTTTTAGGAAAAGAGATTGGCGTGATTTCTTATAATGACACTCCGCTAAAAGAATTATTGGGTATTACCGTTATGTCTACCGATTTCAATATTATGGGAGAAACAGCGGCGAGAATGATTCTGAACAAAGAAAAAGCACAGGTAAAAGTTCCTTTTAATTTTATTGATAGAAATTCTATTTAAGGTACTAAGGTTCTAAAATGCTTAGATACTAAGTTTTTTTAATCTAGAGTCTTAGCATCTTAGAACCTTAGCATCTTATTTTTTATCATACGGAATGTACTGATCCCATTCCCATGGCGTATAAGTGTCTTTTATTCCTGTTTCCAGTAAATATTTCATTATTTCACCTGTTTTATAGCTGTTAGACATAATCAGCATACCGATGCCTTTGTCTGAAAATACAATACTATAATTTTGGAACCCTGATCCCTGACCTTCTTTAAAGGCACCATATCCATAAGGTGATTTTACTATTCCCCAGCCTAGGCCATACGAAAGCTCTGTTTTATCATTCCAATTTCCGTCTTCTAACGCTCCAGGTCCAAACTGATTTTTGGAACGAATACGAATCTGCGGACTGAACATTTCTTTATATGACTTAGCGCTAAGTATTTTTTTGTTTAAAACAGCCGTTATAAACTTACTATAATCCTCAATCGTAGTTTCTAGCGTTCCCGCTCCTCTTGGCGCGTTGTCTTTGTCTTTTTCCTGAATCTTTCCATCATTATCATATCCATAGGCAAAATCTTTTTCGAATTTTTCCTGCCAGCGATAACTTGAATTAGTCATTCCCAACGGTTTGAATACTTTTTCTTGAGCCAAATCTTCTAAAGTTCTTCCTGTAATTTTTTCTAATACCACCTGAAGATAAGTAAGTCCTTCTCCCGAATAACTATATCGGGTTCCGGGCTCAAACTTAATTTTCAGTTTTTCATCCGGCTCAAACCATCGCCAATTCGGCAATCCCGATGTATGGTCTAGACACATTCTGGCTGTAATCTTTTTATATTCGGGATACGATTTCAATTCCTTAAAATCTTCATGCCATACTTTAAAATCATAATCGTATATAGGTTTAGGAAGATAATCCTGAAGCGGTTTATCTAAACTTATTAGCCCTTCGTCAACCAATTTCAAAACCAAAACAGCAAATACTGCTTTGCTCAAAGAAGCTCCGTAAAGATTGGTCTGCAGTTCTAATTTCTTTTTAGCCTCGACGTTACCAAAACCAAAAGTTTTGGTGTATATAGGTTTTTTAGAATTAAAAACTGATATGGCTAATCCTTTTACGTCGGCTTTAGCCATAAGACTTTCAATTGTGGCTGTCAAACTATCCGACGAAATTGTGCTCCCATCGAGTCTTTTTATTGTGGAATTCTGTCCTTGAACAGAAATGATAGTTATAAAAGAAATAGTTAAAAAAAGATTTTTCATGATTTGGTTCAGTATTAAGAATTACTTCTGCTTTACATCAAACTCTATTGAACGGCATTTGCAAAAGAGCTTGATAATAAGTCGAATAAAATGATTAGGAATTTTATGATTAGTTTAAATACCATTTTTTATTATATTTCAGTCCTATAATCCCACAAATATATTCGCCATAAAAGCATAAGACAATACTGATAAATAACCATTTTTATGAAAAACATAAAAGATGATTTAAGCAAACAGCTTTTAGAGCAAAAAAACTCGGGCACTTTGCCTATGCAGGATTTAAAAGCATTTCAGGAAATTGCACAGAAATTTGCTGATTTAGAAAACGGGATTGCTGTCCTAAGCGATTTGTATAATAACAAAAGTTATATTTATTCTGGAAAAATTTCCGAAGAACTTGGTATTTTTAAAAAAGATCAGGTACAGGAAATTGAGAGTATTTGGGAAGAAGAACTTTTTGGCAAACTAAATGCTGATGACGTATTGCAAAAATATCTTTTAGAACTTCATTTTTTTCAGTTTATAAAAACCATTCCTGTAGAGGAGCGAAAAGATTTTTGCGTAATCAGCAGATTAAGAATGAATGATAAAACGTCTGGAAAATCTTTGCAGCACAAAATGTTTTATTTTTCAAATGATTATGAAGATGTAGAATTAGCGCTTTGCCTTTATAATTTTGATTTTTCTTTAGCTTTACAATACGAAGGTGCGATTCTAAATACGGCGAATGGAAATATTGTAAAACAAAACGAAAAAGAGAATGAATTTTTCCTTTCTGCAAGAGAAAAAGAAATCCTTAAAATGCTTCAGGCAGGAAAGCAAAGCAAAGAAATAGCTGCTCTACTTTTTATTAGCATCAATACCGTGAGTCGCCATAGGCAAAATATTCTGGAAAAAATGAAAGTTAACAATACGGCAGAGGCATGCTCAATTGCTACGAAACTAAAGTGGATATGATTTTTTAAGTCGCTAACTTGCTAAGGTTTTAAGATGCTAAGTTTTTTTTTTTCTTCCTTCATTATGAGTTATAAAAAACCCCGCTTTATAGCGGGGTTAGTTGTATTATTTTTTTGATTCTTCGATAGAAACTTTTCTAAACTCTTTTAAAAGTTTTTCAATTTCCAAAGTCGATTTACGTGCTCTTGGTCCAGCAGCTTTAATTCCTTTTTCAGTCAAAGATTCAGCTTCAGCTTTGAATGTTTCAATTTCGGCGTTGATTTTTACTAATAAATCTTTCATGCTTATATATTGTTAAATTAAGCCACAAAAATAAAAGTTTGTGTGATAGTTACAACAATTTTGCTGTTAAATTTAATGCAGTTTTTCATTCATTTTCTTTACAATAAATTGACTTCCATTTTTTCTAAAATGTCAGCAAACACAACACATTAACAATCAAACACTTACTTTAAAAGTGTTTTTATAACAACTGTTTTAGTACTCCATAGAAAGTATAAAATTAAAAGTAACTTTATTCAAAAAGATGGCTTATACCTCTTCTATTTGTTAATTTTTGGAGCGTAAAAAATCCTCAAAAAAGGAAAATTTACTCAATAAGAGTTTTATTGAGGTACATATTCTTTATAACAAATACGTCAATAATGCTTTTATTAATCTTAGTTTTTATAGACTCTATATTCAGATTTTCAAAATCTAAAATTGCTTAATCACACTTTTACATCTTTTTCTGCAAGATCTAAAAAGGTATTTTTAAATTAATACTTTTAGTAAGCCAGTTATTATTTGAAAATACTTTATTTCAACATTTAGTTTTGCAGAAAGCTGTTTTTCTAAGAATTAATCAAAAAATGAAAAAGCAGGATAAAAACAACATTTATCCTGCTTTGAAAGTACCATTTTTATTAAATGTACGAGTGAAAAAATATAAAAAATAAAATAAATTACATCAAAAAGTACATTGCCTTGTAATATTCCTGAAACTTTCGGTAAGAAACATTTGGCGGTAATAAACTTTTTTTAATTGTATTAGAATCCAATTTATTATCAAAAAAGGCCTTTAATTCCTTTAAAATTTCAGTTCTAGTTTTTGATTCATCAAACAAGATAAAATTATTTGTTCCTTCCAAAAACGATAAACTTCTATAGAACTGTAAATTAAATAAGCAAACTAAAACGTTGGATCCTCTTTTCTCCTGCGAAAGAAAATTAAGCAATTCGTTATGATTATGTATTACAAAAACAATCCGATCAGATTCTGTGGTTACCGTTTTGTCAAAAAAAGAATTTTCCACAAAATCGAACTCTTCTTTAAACCTTCTTTTGAACATCCTTAAGAAAATCCCCTTGCTGTCAAATACTAAAACTTTTTCCTTCTGCATCTCTCCTATTTTTAAAAATATTACAAACTTAAATCGGTAAAAAATTAGTAATAACCCTAATATGCCATAAAACTGACACTATAAGGTTAATTTTAAACTTTTATGATGTGTATGACATTCTGTTCAACAAAAGTCAACAGCTCTTCCATTTTTCTACAATCTTTTCTGGAAATAGAAATAATATAATTGTTTTGCTCTTTTATGTATAAAAACAAAAAGTTTTTAGTCAGAATTGCTTTTTCAATTGTCGTCCATTTATGCGTTAATCTTCCTAAAGGAAATCTAATGCAGAGCTTAGAATTAGTAAATACAAACTTATATCTGCTATTTAGATTCTTAAATCTCAATAATCGCTTTGCTATCTGAAAAGTAATTCCTGAAACGGCATCTACAAAGGAATTTTCGAAAACGACAAAAAAAACAATTATGCCCAGACTTCTTATCAACCAGAGAAAAAAGTCATCTTCGAAATTAATATTGATGAAATCAGAAAAAATGAGAAGTAGTAAAATCAATATTGAAGTAAAAATAACACGTTGCTTAAACAAATGCTCGAAATACATCTTGTTCAATTTCCTTATTTCAGAAAAATTTAGAGGAAACTCTAAAAAAAAGTTTGTGGTATTCATGATTTTGTCTCAGATTAGTCTGAACACAAAATTATCTTTAAGATTTTCTCTTGAGTAGACCTAAAAGTTTTTAAAATATCATAATAAGACTTTTTAATTTTTACTTTGTAAAACCACTTTTTGAAAGCAAACAAAAAGTACGATTTTTCTATATATAATTTTATTTTCAATCAATGCTCCAATAAGACATAAAAACAACAAAATAAGACATAAAAAAGACACCTATTTATTTTGTTTTCAAATAGTTAACATTAAGCAAGCTTTTATTTATTGGTTAAGATTATTTAATTATTTTTGAAATTAATTTAAAATTATTACAAATAATTTCTTACAATGTATTTACAGTCAACTGAGGAGAATTTAAGAGAAAAAATAAAGGAGCTTACTTGTCTATATGATATTTCTAAAACCATCTCTAAATCGAATTCTATAAATATTCAAACATTTTACGACATAATTGTAAGTACAAAAAATGCATGGCGTTATAGTACAGAATGTGTGGTCGAACTTCATATTAAAGATTATCATTTGTCGACATCTGAGATTATGGAACTATCCGTGTTTCAGTCCAGCACTATCATTGTAAATAAAACAAACTATGGCCATATTAAAGTGCATTATCCATCAAAAAAATATAATTTGAGTGATTTTAGTGATGATGAACAAAAGCTTCTTGATACTATTGCAATAGAAATAGGAAATTATGTTGACAAGTATCAAACCTTAGAAAGAAAAGCTGCATTACGGCAAACTATAGAACGCATGGAGCGCCTTTCTTTATTAGGCGAAATGACTGCAGGAATAGCTCATGAACTGAATACGCCGTTGGGCAATATTCTAGGTTTTGCAGAACTGATAAAGGAACAAAATTCAGATCCTGAAATTGGTGCTGATATTTCTATAATTATCAATTCCGTTATTTACTCCCGCGAAATTGTCAAAAAACTAATGTTCTTTTCTTGTGAAATGCCACAAAAATTAGAATTGCAGGAGCTAAAACCAATCATCGTTTTTGCTCTTTCCTTCCTAAAATCCAATTTTCAGAAAAAATCAATCAGGCATGAATTAGTTTTCAAGAACGATAATATTATGGCGAAAGTAGATTCTGTTCAAATTACCCAAGTTCTCTTTAATCTTCTTATAAATGCCATTTATGCATCACCTGAAAAGAGCATTATTAAAATAATAGTTGATGATGATGATGCTAATTTGTATTTAAAAATTGAAGACAACGGAACAGGGGTTCCTGACTCCATAAAAGAAAAAATATTCGAACCTTTTTTTTCAACCAAACCTGTCAATTATGGATGCGGTCTTGGTTTGAGTGTAGTTCATGGCATCATTAAAAATCATAACGGAGAGATTAAGCTCCAAAACAATTTTCCAAGCGGATCGATTTTTACCATTCGAATCCCTGTAATAGTATAACCAGATGCAACAGTACTGCTGTTTGCAAAATTATAACCATTTCCGTCTGCGCATTGGTCGGGATCATCAATTGTAAAACCTGCGGCCACATTGGGATCTTTTGTCACGGTTATAGTTTCTGTAATGCTGGCGGGACAACCATTTATACTTGTTACGGCAAGACTTATTGTATACGTGCCACTTGCTGTATATTGATGAAGCGGAGATTCTAAATTTGAGGTAGCACCGTCTCCGAAATCCCAAGAAAATGTAATGCCGTTGCTAACTCCTAAAGAAGTAGAGGTATTGGTAAAAGAATAAATATCGTTGGCATTACTAATTATACTATAAGTAAAAGAAGCAATTGGATTACTATAAATGGTTACTGTTACTGGAGAAATCGCAAAACACCCATTTGCAGTTGTGCCTTTGATGTAATAAACATTACCATCTGTGACGGCACTTGGATTTGCTAGGACATTGGTTGCTGCAGCATTGGTATAATAGGTGTAAGTTAAGCCGGGTGTACTCCCAGCTGTTACTGCAGCTGCTGTCAAATCTACTGTAGTACCCTGACAAACAGCAGATGGATTGTTTGCTATAACTACAGGTGTCTGAATTACTGTAACTGTAATTTTTTCTTTGGAAGAAGTACAGCCATTTGATCCTACACTTTGGACATAATAATCGGTTGTTGCCGATGGACTAACAATTGAAGAGTTTAATATGGTCGTTTGGTCGGCAGCAAAATAAGTATAAGTGGTACCTGTTCCTGTTTTGGCAGAAGATAAATCATAACTTGATCCCTGACAGATTGTTGGATTTGTCACCGTTACTATTGGAGATGCATTTACTCTTACCGTTATAGGAGTAATGGCAGAACACCCAGTGGCTGGATTGGTTCCTTTGATGTAATAGGTGCCGCTGGCAGCAATTGCCGCAGGATTTGCTAAAGGCACCACAGCATATTGGTCTGTAAAATAGGTGTAAGTAAGACCTGCAGTGCTCCCTGCTGTTATTTCTGGAGCGGTAATATTTACTGTGGAGGGGCTACAAACAGCGGCTGGTGTTACAACTGTTACTATTGGCAACGGATTTATGGTTACTATAACAGGACTTACAGTAGAACAGCCGTTTGCATTTGTGCCCTTAATATAATAAGTGCCGCTGCTAGCAATACCTTGTGGATTTGGTAAAACGACAGTAGCATTACTATCTGTAAAATAAGAATATGTTAAACCAAGATCGCTGCCGGGACCGATAGCATTGGTAATATTTACTGTATTGGGATAACATACTGGTGCGGGATTATTTACTACCATGACAGGCAGCGGATTTAACGTAACGGTTAAACTTGCTGTATTGGTAGAATTACAAGGAGCACCAAGTGTTACCGCACAAGTGTAAGCATTTGCACCAACTGCCATGGCCGTATAATTTACTAAAGGATTTTTTTGATTTTGATTGGCAGCCGTAATACCCGGTCCTGTCCATAAATAAGCGGTTGCATTTAATATATCTACATCGAGTTGAACCGTTCCTGATGCCAATTTACACAAGGTAGGATTGCTTAAACCATTTGCTGTTGCTGTGGGCGCCGCTGCCACCCCTATTTGAGCTGTTTGAGTGATAATATTACCGCAGCCATCTTTTACTCTAAAGTGATATATGCCATTGGTTAAACCTGTAAATTGGTTGGATGACTGGTAAGGTCCAAAAGTAACGCCCAAATTGGTACTTAAAGCATATTCTAAAGTATTATTTGGAGCTGGCGAAATAGACGAAGCTGTTATAGTTAGAACACCATCTGCTGCTCCTGCATTGCATACAAAGCCCCCTGTATTGCCTTTATCTACTGTAATGGCATTGCTGGCATCATAGGTTACGGTTTGGGTAAGCACATTGGTAGAACCTCCCTTTATGCGCAGACCAAAAGTATAAGTTCCGAAATTTAACCCATTGAAAGGCAGCGAGGCCGTAGTGCTGGCCAGATCCCTAACCTGCCCGACGTTTGATGGCCCTGATACTACAACTACCTGATAGGCAGAAGGCACATCAAAATTCCCTTTCATTGTATAGTTGAATCCTCCGCAGATGGCATCAGCCTGATACCCTGTTAAACTGGAGACATATCCTTGCACTACAATATTAACGTCTTTGAAACCGCAAGTTCCCGTTACTCTTACAGTATAATTCCCTTTCGGCCAATAGCCATTTGGGTCTGCGGCATTTATTCTCCTAAAAGTAACGGTGCCATTTCCATCTGAATCACCAAAACCGGTAGTGCCAACAGGTGCTAATGGATTATTGGATGCAATAATGGTAAAACTTACAACTTCATTTGCAACAAATGGATTTATGCCAACCATTGATCTTCCATATGCCAATGCATTTAGACACGGTTGCACTCCCCACGTGCTCTGGACTGCACTGAAAGAAGCGACGCTTGGGATATAGATGTTTTGTGCGACGTTTAAGCTTTGAAAATTATTCGTTGTATTTCCTTCTGCATCTTTATAAGTTAAATGGTATGTTGCACCTGGCGTAAAGCCTGACACTGTTACTGAACCTACAGTCATAGTATATGTAACTACATCTGATGAATTTGCAGTATTTGTAAAAACTAAATCCATTGGCAAACATGATAGCGTGTTAGGCTGAACTTTTGCCAATCCATTTCCACCGCAATTTGAAGTGCCTATCAATCCACCAGACTGCCATTGAACTATTTGAAATTCTTTTGAATTTCCGCATTTATCAAATAGCACGACTTTCATATTGGCAATATCTGCAAAAATCCCATCGCGGGTAGCTATTTTAGGCATTACTAGTGACCAGTTTACATACGGTGAAGCTCCGGGCGAATCCAAATCGCCATAACCATCCCCATCAATATCTTTCCCGTAGAGCTGTCCCTGGTATTTGATTTTCCAAGTAAACAATGCTCCATCTGCAGACGATATATTTGTACTATTGGCTACATATTGAAAACCTAGCTCGTTATAAATTGCTATTGGTGTCGCACAATTATAACGTGTGGTATATATAGGATAAGGGCTCGATCCCATTTTAATATCCGCTAAAGTCACTGTTGCTACAGAAATAGAAGTCGCTCCTGTAACCGTCTGGCCGCAAGAATCCGTTACGCTTACAATATAACTGCCTGCAGGCAATGCATTAAAAGCAAAAGTGGCAGCACTAATTGCCGCAGATTTTTGTATGCTGACAGAAGGTGAAGATTGCAGTGCAATATCATAAATAAATGGCTGTTTACCGCCTGTTACAGTTGTTGTTAATATCTCAGTTCCAGAAGCGCATCCTGTAACTAATGTTGGAGTAGCTACTTTCATAACTGTATAACCGTCGGATACTGATATAGCTGAACTAGTAAAAATAGTTCCAGCACTGGTATTGCGCCCTTTAACGGTATAACTTCCTGTAGAGAGTCCTACAAAAACAGGATTGCTTGTAAATTGAGTAGCATCGTTGGCAACAGGCGCGATTACGCTAGAACCTTTAAGTAATTGGTATTGCGGAGAAGCCCACGAAGCATTATTGCTAGCCGTTACGATTCCTCCATTTAAACAGCCTGTAGTACTCGCACTTCCCGATACTGTTTGTCCAAATGTACAAATACTAAGAAAAAAGAATAAAAAAAGTGCTAAATTAAAGGTAATTCTTGTTTTCATAAATAGCTTCTTAAATTAAAAAATCTAACTTCAATCTGGTTAAATCTGAATCAAAGCATAACCATGGAAAGTTCTTTTGCTTCGATTTTAATTTCTTCACGGTATTAATCAAAAAAAACTTTTTAAGCTGATTTGTAATTAACACTTAATATGCTGAGCAATTTTAAATTTGACTTATAGATAATTACAGTATTTTTACATTAACAACAGTATAAGAAGACTGGCATATAGAAATAGAATGCATTGTTTTGCGTTATTATGTAATTTTTTATTTTAAATTCCTATAATCATAAACTCACTACGCCTGTTTTGCTGGTGCTCTTCCTCTGCGCATTGCACTCCGTCTGAACAGCGATTTACAAGACCAGTTTCTCCATAACCTCTTCCTGTTAAGCGATTTTTAGAGACTCCGTTTTTAACCAGCCAGTTAATCGTTGCTTTTGCTCTTCGGTCGGATAGCGCATTATTGTATTCACGGCTAGCCCTGCTATCTGTATAGGATCGTATATTTAGTTTCATGCTTGGGTTCTGGCTCAGAACATCCAGTATTTTGGCCAGATCTAAAGCTGCTGCAGGAGTTATGTCTGATTTATCTAGATCAAAATAGATTCTCTTTATTCCGAAGCATTTTCCTAAATCGTCTCCTACAGTTACTTTGCAGATTGATTTATCTAAAGCGATTGGCAGATTGGTTTTTCCGCTTTTATCTGCAATTGTTATGGCAACTTCTTTAGTTTCATAATCGGTTTTCTCTGCTCTCACAAAATAGGTTTTTCCACATTCCACTGCAAAGCTGTACATACCGTTCTCATCTGATATAAAACTTTTTTTTGCTATCTGGTTCTCATACAAAGTAACTTTTGTGGCAGGCAGTATCGCTTCTGTGGCAGCATCGGTAATTAAACCGCTCAATTCCTGTAGGCAGTCTTGGTTTTTATTAAGTGGTCTGGTTTCTAGAAATTTATAGATATCATCAGCCCCCGCTCCTCCGTCTCTGTTTGAGCTGAAATAGCCTCTTCTGCTAGCAGGATCAATGATGTAGGCAAAATCATCTTTGGGAGAATTGATATCGCTGCCCAGATTCTGAATATTACTTATAGCTCCGCTGCCGTCAACTTGCCCAACAAATACATCCAGTCCGCCAAGACCAGGATGACCGTCTGATGCAAAATAGATTTCATTCTCACTGGTTACATATGGGAATGTCTCTTTCCCTTCGGTATTGATTTCTTTGCCAAGATTTTCAGGAGTTCCATAAGTATTTCCGTTTATACTTACCCTATAAATATCAGACTGCCCAATAGTTCCTGGCATGTCTGATGCAAAATATAAAGTTTTCTCATCTGGGCTAAGCGCAGGATGTGCTGTACTGTAATTGTCGCTTGTAAAAGGCAGTGCTATTATATTGGTCCACTTTCCATTTAACAGACTTGCTCTGTACAGTTTTACTAAAGTAGCGTCACTTTTGCTTTTGCCTTTTTTCCCATTTAAGAAATTGTTTCTTGTAAAATAGACCGTATTGCCATCTTTGGTGAAAACAATCGAGGATTCGTTAAATTTAGAATTTAAGGCTTTAAATTTAGATGCAGTACTGTTTTGAGAATCGATAGCCGCATAGTACATATTAGTGAAATATTCTCCAGTCCATTTGTGTATTCTTTTGGTAAAATTACCTGTATCTCTTGCAGAGGAAAAGTAAATTTTGTTATCGTAAATGAAACTTCCATAGTCAGAATATTTAGAGTTTATTCCGGCATCTTCAATTTGGTAGCGTCCAGAATTAGCTTTGATCTGATCTAGATAGTTTTCATTTTGTTTGTACAGTTTGCCTCGAGAATCATTTTTATAAAGGCTATTAAATTCTGTTAAAATTTTGTCGGCTTTAAACGTCTCACCGCTTGATTTTAAAGACTGTGCATAACGATAAGTATACTCTGCTCCAGGAGAAGAATTCAGAGCAAAAAGCTCATTATACCATTTGGCTGCATTACTGTAATCAGAATTAAAATAATAAGAGTCTCCCAGCTTTTTAAAAAGATCTTCAGATTTATAGCCTTTATCAGCCAGTCGCTCATAGGTTTTTATGGCATCTACATACGCATACTGATCATAGTTTTTGTCAGCCGACTTCAGTTTTTTTTCTTGCGTATAAGCGCAGAAAACATTCAGAAATATCAACCCAATAAATATATACTTTTTCATGATGTCTTTTTTTTAGAAGAAACGAGGAGTTGTCATTTTGCCATTTTTCTTGAAGAACTCATAACGTAAGAATATCTCGTGAGATCCTGAATTATAATTATTCAGTTTTGTAGTTTCGCGGTCGTAACCATAGCCCATATAGAGTCCGTCTGTGATCTGAAAACCTGCAATAGCACTTATTGAAGCGCTCCATCTGTAGGCAACACCAAGCGTAAACTTGTCTAAAAACATAAAATTAGCAGAGATATCAACCTGAAGCGGTGCTCCTTCGACCATTTTAGCCAATACAGCTGGCTTGAATTTGTAATATTGATACTTATCAAGATTAAATACATAGCCCCCTATGAGATAATAGGCAATTTTGCTTTTATATATAGCAATATCATTGTCATCATACCTATTACTCTCGATAAAATGAGGCACCGACAACCCTACATAGGCTTTGTCTGAATGCAGGTAAACTCCAGCCCCTACATTGGGAGAAAATTTACTGTTTAGATTCTGAAACTGTGGATCTCCCTGATTTTCGGGATTAAGCTTGTTTACATCCAGATTAAAAAGATTAGCGGTTCCTTTTATACCAAAAGAGAGCTTAAAATCAGCAGAGGTTTGAATTGTATATGATAAATCAGCCGATATATTATTCTCTGCCGTTGGGCCAATTTTATCGTTGATAAAAGAAACTCCAACACCTAGCTTACTATTATTTATGGGTGTATTTATAGAAAAACTTGAAGTTTCCGGTGCACCATCAAGTCCCACCCATTGTGTCCTGTACATGCCAAAAACACTTAAGGCGCCCCGAGATCCAGCATACGCGGGATTTATAACAACGGTATTGTACATATACTGGGTATATTGCGCATCCTGTTGTGCAAAACCCGAAAAATTCATAAAAATAATAGCGAAAAGAAATAATTTTGTCTTCATACTAGAGAGATATAGTTTGCTCTTGTCAATTCAACATTATCGAGATAAAAAAGATTCAGAAAATCTCCATCAAGCAGTTCCTCGAGCCACTCGCAACTGCAAAAAATTTAAAAAATAGCGTGTATTTTACTTAAGGGCTTTTAGAAGAAGTAAAGTATATCCTAATACTATTGGCAAAGGATGAAGAGCCTAAACTTTCTAGGCTATTGTGTCAGTCTAAAGGCGTAGAGAGATTTTATTAGTATAAAGTTAAATTTTTTATTTTATACATATCATTGATAAACAGTTAATTAGGTTTCATTTTATAAAATGAAACCTTTTATTTTGCAACATGTTATAAAATATATAATAAAATACTTACCTATTTGGCTTAAGGGGGATTATTGCAATTGAAATTGCCATTTTTACAGTAAACACCTGTATAAATGATAATTGCATAAAAAAAAGGAGAAAATAAGAAATTTTCTCCTTCGTGTTATGGCTTGTAAAAAATGTAAACAATCACCTGAGAATTTCACAACCAGATTATTATTTTACAGTTGCAAATATCTTCTAAAGGGAATATCTAAATTGCTCCTAGAAGTTTTTATAATGGCATTTTAGGACAAAAGTTTTTTTTAGTTATGAATTATGAGTTATGAATTATGAGTTATGAGTTGATAATTGATAATTGATAATTGATAATTGATAATTGATAATTGATAATTGTTGATGGTTGATGGTTGATGGTTGATGGTTGATGGTTGGTAATTGATAATTTTAATTTTTAATTTTTAATTTTTAATTGATAAGCTAGGAAATCATTACTTGATTCCGTTTTTTAGATTCTTTAACGAAGGGTCTTTCGAGAGCTTAATTTGGTTGATTACAATTTCAGCAATTTTATTGGCTCCTAATAATGAAAGGTGCGTATCATCAGCTTTATCTTTATCGTAAAAAGCATTTTCTCCCGCTTTGAAATGAAGATGAAGCTGTTTTGATTTTTCTGGGCCGTAAGACTGTTCCAATAGTTCGGTGTAATATTCTAAATCTATAAAAGGCACATTATATTCCTGGGCAACCAATCGGGTTTCTAAAGGGTAATCGCCATGTGTTGGGACTAAAACGCCTTTTTCGTTAAAGTTGCGTCTGCTAATTGAGGTTAATAATACTGGAATTGCGCCTTTTTCTCTGCTTTCTTTTACAAAACGAATCAAGTTGTATCTGTAAGCGGTATGCGGGTTTGTATAACGTGTAGAGTCTTCTATTTTCTGGTCGTTGTGCCCGAATTCGATAAAGACATAATCTCCTTTTTTCAGCTTATTGTAAATAGAATCCCAGCGTTTTTCGTTGATGAAGCTTCTGGTGCTTCGTCCGTTTACGGCTTTGTTGATTACGGTTACATTTTCGTTGAAAAAGGGCTGCAATACCTGCGCCCAGCCGTGTTCTGGATTTTTTTCTGGGTCTTTTTTATTGGCCATTGTGGAGTCGCCAATGCAATACAGGGATGTTTTTTGTGCGAAACAAACTGTGGTGATGAGGAATGTTAGGATGATGTATTTTTTCATTTTTTTTGTTGTTTATTGCTACATTTTTTACTCCACAGTTTTTTCTACCGTGAAGTTTTTTTTAACGCAAAGTGCGCTAAGGATACGCAAAGTGCACAAAGGTTTAATAAAGAAGGCAAAGAAACAAAGCTTTGTGCCCTCTTTGGCAAAGCACATAAAGAATAAAAAAACTTTGCGAACTTTGCGTTTTCTTTGTGTGCTTTGCGGTAAAAATCAACTGCAAAGTAGACGCACTGCGGTACGTCTCTACGTGAAAATCTTTGCACTAAAAACTTTGTCTCTTTGTTACTTTGTAACTTTGTCTCTAATTTTTCGAAACTGCTGTCGGCACTGTTGCTCGTTTGCCTATAAACACATCTGTCATCAAGACATTTTCTGCATTTTCGTTCGACAAGGCATTTTTTGCTTCTTTTATTTCTATGTTTTTTAATGCTATGTTCTTGATTTTTTTGTCTGCAAATCCTTGAATTACAATTCCTGATTCTGATGCTTTGTTACAGGTTATATTTGAGAAATATACATTTGATATATCCGATTGATAGCCTTTTCCTTCTCCGTGATAGTTTGCTGTGATGTAAAGGCAGTCTTCTACTTGGTCTAATTGAATATTTCTAACAAATATATTTTTGATATATCCGCCACGATCAGCATTGGTTTTTAAATAAATGCCTCTTTTTAAATATCCCACTGTTTTGCAGTTTTCTACAAAAACATTCTGCACGCCAGCTGACATTTCGCTGCCGATTACGACGCCGTGCAGTCCTTTAAAATTGCAGTTTCTAATGACAATATTTTGGCTTGGCGTTGCTGTATTGGCTCTTCCTTCGTGGTCTCTTCCCGCTTTTATGGCAACATTATCGTCTCCGTTATCAAATGTTACATTTTCAATTAAAACATCTTTGGCGTATTCGGGATCAATTCCGTCGTTGTTGTGGTTGAGCGATTTATAGCTAATGCCACGAATGGTTATGCTTTCTGATTTTAAAAGGTGCAGACACCAGAATGGCGAGTTTTCGATTCTGATATTTTCGACTAAAATATTTTTGCAGTTTAAAAACTGAATCATCTGCGGTCTTAAAAAGTAGTCTTCTCCAAATTTTCTTTCGCTCAATGGAGTGTTGTTATGATTCATGTCACGGCTTCTGTTTTTGCCTTCGTTTTCTTTTGCTTTAAAAGTTTTCCACGTCTTTCCTCCTTCTCCATCAATAGTTCCTTCGCCAGAAATGGCAATATTGGTGCAGTTGTTAGCATATATAAGCGGACTGTAATTGTACAGCATCGTTCCTTCCCAGCTTGTTAAAACCATTGGCAAATAGTCTTTTGGATTGTCGCTGAATTTTATTTTGGCTCCTTTTTCCAGCTTCAGATTTACATTGCTTACCAAATGAATCGGTCCGTTTATTTTATAGGTTCCTTTGGGAACAATAATTGTTCCGCCGTGGTTCTTTTTACACAATGCCATCGCTTTATCAAAAGCTTTTTTATTGTCTGAAACAGAATCTCCTTTTGCTCCTAATTTTAAGATATTGATTTGAAAAGAAGGAATTTCTGGAAGCTTTATATTCTTTACAATAGAATCGACTTTTGCTGACGGAAAATCTGCGTTTTGTGCAAAACAGGTGCTAGTAATAAGTATTAAGAGAAGATATTTTAAATTCATTTTTTAAATATTATTTTTTTGTTTCACGCAGATTTTGCTGATTTTAGCAAATAGACGCAGATTTAATTCTAAATAATCTTTTTAATCTGCTTTGATCTTTTTTATCCCGATAGCCATCGGGAGCGTGAAAATTTTACTCTCGCAGATTTAGCAGATTATGCAGATTTATTTTTTCTTTTCTTATACCGCAAAGGTCGCTAAGTTTTTTTCTTTATTTACTTTGTCAAAGGACACAGAGTTTTGTCGATATGCTTTGTGTCCTTTGTCTTCTTTATCAAATCTTTGTGAACTTTGCGTATTCTTTGTGTACTTTGTGTTAAAATAAAATTTTGCAGTAAAAAATCGCGTCTCTACGTGAAAATCTTTGCGAACTTTGTCTCCTTTACAAAAACTTTGTGTTCTTTGCGTATTCTTTGTGTGCTTTGCGTTAAAAAATTAACCGCATAGCATTACAGTTTGCGCTGTAAACTGAGACTGCGACTGAATACTAAAAATACCACGCTCCTGCCTTATCCTTAAGAATGTTCTCAATAGAATATTGCGCCGCTTCTTTTTTAGAAAGCTGATGTGACCATTTTACTCTTTTTGCTGGCTGAAAACCTTCGCCTGTGCAATTATATTCGGCATAAAAGGCATTTTTTTCCGCTTCGGGTTTCGACCAGTTTTCCCAACCTTCTGGCTTAATTTGGTTGCCCATTTCGCAATTAATAAAAACCGTTTTGGCATAAATGCGCCATGGTCTTCCTAAATAAACGTCTTTTGCTTCTGGATTTGCTGTCAGTTTACAGTTCTTAAAAACGAATCCAAACGGCGTTCCTTCTGGAGTTGAAGCAGCTGTGATATACGAACTTTTGATGCTGTGAATGGTACAATTCTCAAACAAAGCTGTTGCGCCTCCAAAAATAAAATCGGTTGTGCCTTCGATATAACAGTTTTTAAAATATTGTTTGGCCTCTTTTCCTGATAAGTATAAAGTGTCTTGATTACCTAAAAGATTACAGTTTGTTATTTTGGCGCGATTTGCTGTAACCGACAATGCAATAGCCTGTCCGTGTTCTCCCGAAGTATTTTTTATGGTTAGGTTTGATGCCGAAAAATCGTCGCCTTCAACCAAAAGTGTGTACGTATAAAAGGTGCTGTTTCTTCCCAGTGCAATTTTCGAAAAATTATCATCAAAGGTAATGATGGTGTTTTCTTTGCTTTCGCCTTGCAAAACCACGTTGGTATTCCATTCTGGAATTCGGACTTTCTCGTTATAGGTTCCGTTTTTTACAAATATTGTCACTTTCTCATACGGAAAAGCAGGAGTTGCATAAACGGCATCCTGAATTTTGGTGTAATCGCCTGAACCGTCTTGTGCTACGGTAATATAGTTTACATTTTTCTTTTCGGAAGCGCCTACTTTAGTACCGTTTTTAACTGCCCATTCTGGGAATTTTTTCAATACTTCCTGCGGTGCGTCTGTATACCAAGAATAGCCATTTCTTCTTTCTGCTCCTATTTGATCTAATGATTTTTTCTTGATTCCGTCGCGATCGCAAAAGAAAGGTTCATTGGTTTCCAAATCCATAAACCTTGCCCAAATGGGTTTGGCATTGGCTGTTGGAATCATTTTTTTATCTACAATTTTTCCAGCGTCATTTAGGACTCTTTTTTCTTCTAAATTGGTAATTTTAGTCTTTTCGAACCACTCCACAGCACTTTTTACAGCCGTTACCATTTCTCTTGAAGGCTTGTCAATCGACATTAAAAGCAGGACTATTTTTGCCGATTCGTAACCGCTTAGCGAAGCCAATTCAAAAGCTCTGGCATTTGCGGGAGCCAATGTAACTTCATCATGCTGTGCGCACCATGCGGTAAGAACTCCGTTTTGTTTGTATTGCGTTTTTAAGATGCAGTCGATTCCTTTATCAAATGCTTTTTTGCTTTTTTCTACAACTTCTTTTGATGGTTTAATGCTGTAATAATCCGATTCATCTGCTACAGCTTTTATGACATTCATAATATTCACCATCGAATCATCATTGTAGGTAATATGAGTATAATAGCCTTTTTTTAACGGATAAAACTGTGGCCAGCCTCCATTTGCATATTGCGCTTCAAGCAGATAATTTAAGCCTTTTAAGAAAGATTCTTTATAACGTTCGTCTTTTACCTGTGCGTACATTCTAGACATAAAAAGCATTTCCTGACAAGTTGCTCCGTTGTCTGTTGTGGTTTCTGCAGCTGTTTTTTTGAGTGCCATTACCTCTTTTTTCTGGTTTTCGGTCAGTTCATCCTGCATCTGAATATTCTTTGGCCAGCCTCCAATATCTCTTTGGTAGAGCAATACGTTTTCGGCTATTCTTTTTGCATCAGCTGTTGCAAACCAAGCGACATCACTCTTACGAATAATGTCAGGCCATCTTTTGTAGGTGGTTTGAGCATAAATTCCAATGCTTAAAAATAGAATAAGCATTAAAGCTGTTTTTTTTAATTGCATCATTTAATGTTTTTTAATGCTTTGTTGTAAGGAACTGTTTTATCTTCTAAAAAAGTGAAAAATTAAGCTTATTTTTAATTTAATTGTAAGAAAAATCATTTAAACACGTATTTAAAGAATCTTTTTCTTACTAAATATATTTTGATATTGCTTTCTAATTTTCGTTCAGCAGAATTAAATTATGGAAGCCGTTTTTTTGAAAAAAATTAAAAATTCTCCTTTTTCTTCCTTTTTTGCACTTTTTTTTATTTTGTAATTCGAAACCAATCTACTTCAACATTTCCAGAATCATTTTTTATTTCTTCGCCTAAAGCAAAAAGTCCGACTTTGGCACCAATCCATTTTCCTTCTCTAGATTTGAAATCATTTCCGATAGTCTGATAATTTTTATCGTCTAAACTGTAAAAGAAACTGCAAATACCATTTTTCTTAATTTGAACTCTAAGGTAAATCGTATTGCTTTCTATTAAAATTGGTTTTGTTCCCGTTTCTGAAACCGTTTTGTCAAAAGTTCCCGTTTTCTGATTCAAGTATAGTTTTCCATCAACATTTTTAAAACATAGAAAACTGTAATCTAATCCCATTACAATCAAACCTGTTGATTCGCCTTTAAGTCTAGAATTAAAAGTCAGTTTTGTTGTAGCAGTAAATTCTTCTGCTGGAAATTTTTGCAATAATAAATTTGGCGCATTAAAAATGTTTGAAGTTGTCGTGTTGCAAAACAGATTCAGATATCCTAAACTTGTCGGGAATCCAAAATTGGTTTGTTTATTGGCCTGCCATTGCCATTGCAGTCCCAGTTTAGGTTCATTAAATCCATCTGAAGTTGCCGGAATTTCTATCGGATATTTTTTGCCAACATTTGGCTTTCTGTAAGTTGTTACTGGTTCGCCGATTCCGTTTTTATCAAAATCTTCTCCCATAACAGGCCAGTCATTTACCCACTTCATTGGCTGTAGATGCACAATTCGTCCGTAAGCGCCTTTATCTTGAAAATGGAAAAACCAGTCTTCTCCTGTCTGTGTCGTAACCCAAGCACCTTGATGCGGACCATTTATAGCGGTCGAACCTTGTTCTAGAACCTTCTTTTTTTCATAAGGTCCGAAAACATTTTTCGATCTTAAAACCGTCTGCCATCCCGTTGGAACGCCACCAGCTGGAGCAAAAATGTAGTAATATCCATTCCTTTTATAGAATTTTGGGCCTTCAATAGTTTCTTCTCCTTTATGTCCATCAATCACCATTACTTCGTCATTGTTCACAACGGTTCCTTCTGGATTCATGGTGCAAACCACTAACAAACTTTTAATTTGCGCTCGGCTTCCTGCAAAGGCATGAGTCAGATACGCTTTTCCGTCTGTATCCCAAAGCGGACTAGGATCGATCAATCCTTTTCCTGCTTTAACCAAAAGCGGTTCAGACCAAGGCCCTTCTGCTTTTTTGGCTTTTATCATATAGATTCCGAAATCGGGATCTGGGTAATAAATATAGAATTCGTTTTTATGAAAAGTAATGCTTGGCGCCCAAACTCCGTTACCGTGCTGTACGCTATCATACGTTTCAAATGGTGGCTGTTTTACCAAAGCATGACCAATAATTTTCCAGTTTACCAAGTCTTTTGAATGTAAAATTGGCAAGCCCGGAATACAGTTAAAAGATGAAGCTGTCATATAATAATCATCGCCTACGCGAACAACATCCGGATCTGAATAATCAGCATGAATAACAGGATTGGTGTAGGTTCCGTCTCCGTTATCTGGCGTCCAGACTTGTGCTGTATTCTTTTGAAAAGGAATAATGCAGAAAAGGAATAAGATGATTTTAATATTTTTCATTTTTAACTATACTTTTTTTATTTAAAGCCGACAGGTTCTAAAAACCTGTCGGGTTCTAAATTTGCTTTTCTTTGAGGAGTTACTTTGCGATGCTTCGACTCCGCTCAGCAAGACAAGGGATTGCAATTGATAATTAACAATTTTCAATTTTCAATTATCTGTTCAACTCAATAGCAGCCAAAATAAAAGGCCCTGTTGCTTTAGGATCGTTGTCTTTTTTTCTTTCGTTTACATAATATTCGTAAGAACCGTCACGGTAAGGATTTCCTCCTAAACCTGCCACTTGACAGCAGTTTGTTAAAGTGATTCCGCCATCTTCGTCTACTTTTTTGATTAAAACTGTAGTTAATCCGTCAAAAGCTTTGTTGGCTGCTTTTTTAAATTTAGCTGGCAAATAGCCTTTGTTTACTCCTTTTGCATATGCATACGCAAACATAGCCGAACCAGAAGCTTCTAAATAATTATCTTTTTGACCGCCTTTGTCTGTAACCTGATACCACAAACCTGATTTGCTGTCTTGAAATTTAAGAATCGCTTCAGAAGCGTTGTTTAAATATTTGATCAAGTCTTTTCTTTTTGGATGGTCTTTTGGCATATAATCTAAAACATCAACCAAAGCCATTACGTACCAGCCTAAAGATCTAGACCAAAAATTTGGAGAGTTTCCTGTTTCTTTATTTGCCCAAGGCATTTGCTTGCTTTCGTCCCAACCATGGTACAATAATCCAGTTTTTGGATCTGTAGCTTTTGATTGAATTATTTCAAATTGTTTTGCGATATCATCAAAACTTTTCCCGTTTTCAAATTTAGCTGTGTATTCTGCGTAGAATGGCTCTCCCATGTATAAACCATCTAACCACATTTGGTTTGGATAGATTTGTTTGTGCCAGAATCCGCCGCTTTGAGTTCTTGGCTGTTCTGCAAGCTGTTTGCGAATTAGCTGTAATGCTTTTAAGTATTTTTCATCTTTTGAAGTTTCATATACATCAAAAAGAAGGCGTCCCGGCAATACTAAATCAATATTGTATTTATCAAACTCATACGTAGTAATGCTTCCGTCTGTTTGCACAAACTGATCCACATAACTTCTTACGTAATTTTTGTATCTCGCATCAGGATTTTTTTTGTACAATTCTTCTATTGAATGCAGCACTAAAGCATGAACGTAATCCCACTTTGGCTTTTTAGCATCGTCAATCATATACGATTCTGGATGGCGTTTCATCAAGGTCAAAGCCATTTTATCAGACCATTTCGCATTTTTTCCAATCACGATATCTTTTGCAGGTTCCTGTGAGGTTACTTTACAACTCGTAATAGTCATAACAAAGACCATCAGAGCCGACATGAAGTAATTGTGCTTTCTACTATTTTTCATTTCAACATATATTTAAATTCAACTATTTTTTTAAAAAACGCATAGACACATAGTTTAGAATACTTAATAAAAGGTGTTTCACTTGCAATAAAAAACATAGTATGCTGTGTAAGAAGCGAGCTTCTTTTGATACTCTTTTAAAATACAATAAATTCTATGTTTCTATGTGTTAGAATTATTCTCACGCAGATTCGGCAGATTGAGCAGATTTTTTATATCATTTTAATCTTCTATTCCAATAATATCGGGAGTGCCAAAAAACAATTTACATTTTGCCTTTTTTGTTCAACACTTCCAATTGTTTATCTAAATATTGAACAAATTCTTCTTTTGTTTTGATTCCGTTTACCTCTTGTTCCCAAGCTCCCAAAAGGTAAAAAGTCACCGCTTTTGTAGTTGGTTTAAAAACTAAAAGATAATCTAAGTCTGTATCTGCTATGTTTTCGATAGTACTAATTTCATAAAAAATTGCCATTCCTAACTTATCTGGAACCAAAGATTGTTCTCCGTAAGTTGCCAAATAGGCCCATTTTTTGTTTTTGCTTTCTTTCTTAAGCAATTCGGCTGTTTTTTGTTTTACGATTCCAGTACAGATTCCTTTGATTGCTTGTGATGCTTTAATCGTATGTTGCGTATACAATTGATCTGGTTTAATGGTCAATTCTGAAATAAAATCAATTTTATCTGAAGCTGTTTTCCATCCATAATAATTTACTTTTACTGTAGACTCCTTAGCTTTATTAGCCACTGTTGCAATGGTTGAATCAACTTCACGAAAGTGTAATTTTTCATTGTTTAAATAACGGTCGATAGAACCAATTCCGATTCCTTTTCCTGCTTTTAAAATATCTGCTCCCCAGTCGCTCATTTCATGGTACGAATCGAAACCGTCCTGCCCTACTTTTGGCAGAATATTTTCAGATGTCTTTTTTCCGAAGATGTCAATAGCATTTCTCCAATCCAAATACAAACGGTATCCAATTCTATTGTTTTCCCAGCCCGGCCCTTCATAACGAATGTCAAAAGAATGGTCAGTATGTTCTGGAGCCAACTTTAATCGGTCCACATTTTTAAACACCGTACCGCCTTTGTACTTTCTTCCTTCCCATTTTCCATCTGTTTTTGCAGATATTTCGGCATACGTTTTATTGGTTTTGATATCATATTTCTGCGCATTTATGGCTGTTAGACCTGCGAAAAATAAAACTGCTGTGGTGATTTTTGCTTTCATTTGTATTCTAAATTATTTAAAAATTTTATCTAAAAATCGTACGCTGTACGAGATTGTCTGTGTAAACCAAGGGTCATAAAACCAAAATGAATGTGGCGAATCTGGAATAGTCTGCACTTCATTATAGATTTTATATTTGTTTAAAATCTGAATCATGTCGTCTCTTCCTGCATGAAATCTCGGAATACTGCTGCAGATGTATAATACCGGCGGTGTATTTTTGTCCGTATGACTCAGTGCTGAAGCATTTTTCCAATTTTCAGGAATCTCATCTGATTTTCCTCCCAGCCAAAATGCTGCCATATCTCCTTCTGAAGATTCTGGATGTTTGAATGCCAAGACTCCATCTACATCAATTATGGCATGAACTTTTGAAGAAGAACGGCTTTTAAAATTTTTATCTTCAAAAAGCGGATTAGTATTTGTTGTACCAATCAAAGCTGCCATTTGCCCTCCCGAAGAACAGCCTAAAACCGCAATTTTGTTTGAATCTACATTAAATTTCGCTGCATTGTCTTTGATAAATTTTATCGCGTTCTTAACGTCAATAACTCCTATTGGATATTTTGCTTCTAATGATAATCTGTATTCGATCGAAAAACAAGAATAGCCTTTTGCTGCCATTGCTGCACCTAAAAACTGCATCTGGTTTTTATTTCCCGATCTCCATCCTCCGCCATGAATCATAATTACAGCAGGATTTTTTTTCTTTTTGGTATTAACAAAAGCATCAAAATGTAAAACGCGATCTTGTTCTTGATTGTAAACCAAATCAAAGGTTTCTTTAACGTCTGGATTTGACTTTACTTCTGGAGTCGTGATAAATGGATATTTCTTAATTAATTTAGCATAAGTGCTTTTAATGGTATACGACGTGTCGACCTTGTACTGCTGGCTTTGCATTACAATTGCATTAAAAAACAACACTAATATTAATTTCAATTTTCGCATTTCTACTCTTTACTTTTTAGTTAAGAAAGGAGTTCGACCTATAGTCAAACTCCCTTTTAACTACTTCAAAAAACATAGTTCTCAAAAAACTAACAAATTACTAATAACCAGGATTTTGAGGAAAATCTTTATTTTGATTTAAATCTAAAGCAGATTGTGGTATTGGTCTTAATATTTTAAGCTTGCCGTCAACACCAACAAAATTTGCTTCTTTAATTTTATAATTATGAGCTGAAGCTCTTGCTACCAAAGTTCCTGTACGTTTTAAGTCGAACCAGCGTTTGTACTCTCCTAATAGTTCTCTTCCTCTTTCGTCTAAGATATAATCGATATTAAACTGAGCTAAAGTGGCATTAGCAACTCCTGCTCTTCTTCTTACCTCGTTTAAACGTTCTAATCCTGTTCCTGGGTTTCCAGCTTTTAAATACGCTTCTGCAGCTACAAGATAAGTTTCTCCCAATCTTGCTACAATAATATCTCTTGTGCTTACAGGTCCTGTACTTGATGGCGTTGTTGGATCTGGATCGTCAAATTTCTTAACTGGAATAGTATAACAGTCTAAGTTTTTAATTAACGTATGAGCTGCAGAATATTCTCCCCAAGGATGATATACAAATGTCGAAGCTAGTCTAGAAGCATTAGCAGTCATCCAAGCTGTCTTATCAGCAGGCGTAAACCATTTTGGCTCGTAAAAATGTCTTACTTTTAAAGAAGCTGGATTTGAACTTCTATAGTACGGATAATATAAAACTGTTTTTGTAACTCCGTTTGTTGTTTCTGGCCCTTCTACAATTTCAGTCATAAAAGTCGCGTTCCATCTCGCATCGCCTTTCTCGTATAAACCTAAAGCATAATCTGTAGGACACAAATTGTAGCTTCTTAATGGCGCTCCTGTTTCTGCCCCTCCTAAATACGAACTGAAATAGTAAAACTGATTGTTACCTAATGTTGTAGGGCTTGTACTTGTTGAAGCCTTGTCATATTGTACAGAAAAAATCGTTTCAGCATTTAAATCGTTTCCTGGTTTAAACAACTGATCGAAAGCAATTGCTAAAGTCTGTCCGGCGATTGCAGCATCTGCATAAGCGGCAGCTTTTGAAAAATCATCCGATTTACCAAAAGTTTCGTATCCTCTTGTCAAGTACACTTTTGCCAATAAATCGTTTACAGCTCTTTTGTTTACTTTTCCAGATGTACTGTAAGCAGCAGTTCCAACATTGGCTAAAGCAAAATCGAGATCTGCAATGATTTGTGCATATACTTCTTCTGCGCTGTTTCTTGTAAAAGATAAAACTGGTGTTGTAATATTCTCGCTTACAATTGGCACACCTCCATAGGTCTGAACTAATAAGAAATAAGCTTGAGCTCTTAAAAATCTAGCTTCTCCCAATAGCATATTCAAATTGGCAGTTTGTTCTGTTACTGTTGAATAATAAATTGCTTTATTCACAGATTGAATTAACTGATAACAAGGTCTGTACAAATCAGCAACATTGTCTGAAGAAGGAATTAAAAGCGTATACTGACTTAGACCTGCAGGCTCTGGAGTTCTTCCTTCGGCGTACATGTCTGTTCCTGCCTCAAAAAGCCACGGATTTCCTCCGTAAATACTTTTAAGCCAAGCATAATTTGTGTTTATTAATAATTGAAAACCAGCAGCTGTTTTATAAGTTCCATCAGCTGGAACATTTGACAAACTTTCCTCTTCTATATAATTACTGCAAGAACTTAAGGTTCCCACAATGATTCCTAATAATATGATGAATTTTTTCATTTGATATCTTTATTAAAATTTAACACTTAATCCCAATTGCGTAGTCACTGATGCTGGACGGTTTACTCCAAAAGCAGCGCCAGCCCATTCAGGATCATATCCATCAAAATCTGTAAATACAAATGGGTCTAAAACATTCACATAAATTCTCAGATTACTGATTTTAAGCCTTTTCAATAATTCAGAATCCAATGTGTATCCTAAAGATATATTTTTAATTTTCACGTAAGAAACGTCTCTGTAGTACCCAAATAAAGAAGTCCAATAAGCTCCTGCTCCAGTAGCCACAGGGCCTGGTCTTGGGTGTTCATTATTTGCATTAGCCGCGATTCCTGTTCCGTTTGTTGGAATAAAATAATCCATTGCCAATTTCTGACGTCCTCTATCACTTACATCAGCAAAATTTTGGTGGAAAGTACTCAAAACCGTTTGCCCTTGGCTTGTTAAAACTGAAAAATTGAAATCAAAATTGCCAACTGTCAATTTAGAATATAAACTTCCCTGCCAGTCTGGATTTGCGTTTCCGATTACAGTTCTATCATCTTGGTTGAATTTCCCGTCATTGTTCAAATCCTTTGGTCTTGCCTGTCCAGGAGCCATTCCGTAAGATGCTGCCTGCGCCGCTTCGCTTTCCTGCCAAACTCCATCATAAACATAATTGTAGTTTGGATTCAATTCAGATCCTAAGATTAATTTATTACCAATATCACTTACTTGATCCTGATTGTAAATTGACTCTAATTTGTTTACGTTTTTAGTAAATGTGAAAGTAGTTTCCCAATTTACATTTTTGCTTTTAATATTTTTTGTAGTTAACAAAACCTCTACTCCTTTATTGCTAACAGATCCAACATTAGCAAATGTGTTTTTATAACCTGTTTCAAGAGGCAATTCTTGTTTATAAATTAATTTATCTGAAAGTCTGTCATAAACGTCTACGCTACCTGTAATTCTGTTGTTTAAGAATCCGTAATCAAGACCAAAGTTTAACTCTCGTGTTTTTTCCCAAGTTAAATTTTGATTCGCTAAATTTTCAGACTGCCAGCCCGAAACCACATTGGCTCCGTTTGCATAAAAAGTCTGCTGATTTAATAAAGCCTGAGAAGTATAAGGCGCAACGTTATCATTTCCTGTATAACCTAAACTTGCGCGTAACTTTAAATCTGAAATAACAGAACTGTTTGCTAAGAAAGATTCTTTGCTGATTTTCCATCCTAAAGCTACAGAAGGGAAACTCTGCCATTTATTGCCTTCAGATAGAACAGAAGAACCATCCCATCTTGTAGAAGCTGTCAATAAATATTTGTCTTTAAAAGCATAATTTAAACGAACTGCATAAGAACTTAAAGTATTCTTTTGATAACCTGAACTTATGTTATAACTCGTCTGAACTCCAGATCCCATATTATTTGATCCAACATCAAAAGGCTGATTGTTTGAATATAAATAAGACGTTTCATCAACATTTGAGTACAAACTCTGCAATAATAAAACACTAAAATCATGCACTTCTTTAAAGGTGTGTTTCAAATCGATCTGGTTATCCCAAGTATAATTAAAGTTGTTGAAGTTTTTAATTGATGCCGAGTTTTTACCATTTAAGGTTACACCTGCATTGGTTTGCGCTTTATAAGAAGCACTGGTAACAGTATTTTCAATACCGGCTGCAAATGTTGTTTTGAACGAAAGCCATTTTAACGGCTGATATTGGAAGAAAACATTTCCAACAGTTTGCCATGTTTTTTCTGTCTGAGAAGAATTGGCAATTTCCATTAAAGGGTTTACGGTACTTGTTTTATTAATTGCCCATGAACCGTCAGGATAAGTTAATTTCCCTGGAAGGAAAAATAGCGTTCCCACTTTTTCGTTTCCTTGTGCATCAACAGCCCAAGGCGACATTAGCGGACTTAATCTGAAAGCATCCTGCATTGCTAAATCACTACCTAATTGCGTATCAAGACGTGCAACCGTAATATTGGCGCCTGTCGTAAATTTATCATTGATTTTATGATTCAATCCTAACTTAAAAGAATATTTATCTGTCGAATCATTTTCGATAAGCCCTTCATCGCTTTGAACGCCAAATCCTAAGTTATAGCTCAAACCAGAATCTGAACGTCCTGTAACATTCAAATAATTGTTTTGTGTCATACCCGGTTTAAGAACAGCATCTGTCCAGTCAAAATTATAACCGTTGTTGGCGCGAGAAACCAATAAAGGACTCTGATTTCCTGCTAAAGCGGCTAATTGCGCTGGCGTTTGTGTTTGAGGTGTTGCACTCATATACGCAACCTGATGGAATTTCCACCATTCTTCTCCAGTCATCATTTTTGGCATTCTAGCGGCAGTTTTAGTTCCGTAAGAAGTATCAAAAGTTACGTTAATTCCAGATTTAACATTAGCACCACTTTTTGTAGTTACGATAATCACACCACTCGCTCCTCTAGAACCATAAATTGCAGCCGAAGAAGCATCTTTTAAAACGTCCATTCTAGAAATATCCTGCGGATTCAAAAAGTCAATATTATCAACTGGAACGCCGTCTACGATATATAAAGGCGATGACCCCACTAATGAGTTATTTCCTCTAATCACCACTTTGTATCCGTCTCCTGCACGTCCTGAAGCAGATGAAATTTGAACTCCTGGCGTGCTTCCTTGAATTGCCTCTAATGGACTTGTAGTATTTCTTTCTGTAATAGTTGCTGCACTAATGGTACTAACAGATCCAGTAAGATCGGTCTTTTTTACAGAACCGTATCCGACTACAACAACTTCATTTAATGAATTGGATTGCTCAGCAAGCGTCACATTGATTTTTGATTTTCCAGCAACGCTTACTTCTTGTGTCTGAAATCCTAAATAGCTTATTATTAAAATAGCTTTACTGTTTGATACATTAATCTTAAAACTTCCTTCAAAATCTGTCGAAGTTCCATTTTTTGTCCCCTTCTCATTAATGTTTACCCCTGGCAGTGACATACCAGTAGCGTCGGTAATCTTCCCTTCTATTGTGGTTGTCTGTGCATATATAGAACTGCACAGTAAGAAATTCAGGAAAAAGAAAAATACAAAGTACTTGTCTTTTTTCTTAGATAATTGTTTAATACTCATGTGGTTTAAAGTTTGGTTAATTGATAGTGTTTAGTTCGTAATAGATTCTACTTTTTTCTCATTGATGTAGGTATTTATAAAATTTATGTTTTTTACGTTTTTTAATAAATAGAGGGAATCAACCTTTTGAATCTTTACATTTTTCAAAGTAATATTCTCAACTGGAGATTCTGCGTAACCTTCTGCCCAAACGCTGTATTTACCACCGTTTTTTACAGTCACATTTTCTAAGCTTACATTTCTAATGGTTGGAATAAAATTCCCTGTCTGAGATCCGTATACATTATAAAACATGTTTAATTTCAAGACGCATTCTTTTACCGTTCCCACTTCAAGGTTTCGCACATAGATATTTTCAATGATTCCGCCTCTCCTTGAATTGGTTTTTATACGAATGGCACGATCCAAATTTGGACTGTCCATGACACAATTTTCTACAAAAACATTATTTACTCCTGCAGAAATTTCGCTTCCAATTACAACACCACCATGACCGTCAATCATTTTACAGTTTTGCACAATGATATTTTTACTTGGTATAGCTACTCTTCTTCCGTCACCATCGCGTCCTGCTTTTATCGCAATACAGTCATCACCTGTATTGAAAGTGCAGTTTCTGATTACGATATTTTGCGAATATTCTGGATCACAACCATCATTGTTCGGACCATGGCTATTAACCGTTACGCCATCAATAATCATGTTGTTTGTTTTAATTGGATGTAAAATCCAAAATGGAGAATTGATAATTTTAATATCTTTTACTAAAGCAGTATTACATTCAAAAAACTCAATAAAATTTGGTCTTAAATAACGTCCGTCGCCAAAAACTCTTTCTGATACAGGCACTCCTTTTTCTGCCATATCTACCAAAACTTCACGATTTGTAGGATCATTTTGAGACGGAATTCCTTTTTTCCAGCCATAGTTTTTTCCTCCAGACCAAATCCACCAGTTGGTACTATCAGCTTGACCGTTTAGCGTGCCTTTTCCTGTTACCGCAATATTGGTTTTGTTTTTTGCATAAATAAGCGGAGAATAATTCATCACTTCTGTACCTTCCCACGAAGTATGAACAATAGGATAATCTTTCGGATTTAAACTAAAAAGAATTTCAGCATGATCTTCTAAGTGCAGATTAACATTGCTTTCCAAATGAATTGCGCCTGTCAAATATTTTCCGTTTGGAACTAAAACTCGACCACCTCCATTTGCAGCACATTCTTGTATTGCTTTTTGAAAAGCTAAAGTGTTTAATGTTTTTCCATCTGCAACAGCTCCAAAATCATTTATGTTATAAATTTTATCTGAAAAATGAACTTGCGGAATGCTTTTTATAACCAAATCCATTTTTTGCCATGGATTTTCAGAAGAAACAGAAGAAGAATGTTTTACACATGATGGCATCAGAAGCCCTAAAAAGGCTAAAAAAAGAATCTTTTTGAATGCGACAATCTCCTTTGTAATCATTTGCACAGATTTTTCTTGTTTGAATATCAAAAACTTCATGTTTTATGTAATCGATTACACGAAAGTAGAAAAATTGTTCTAAGAGACCAAATTAATTTAGAAAAAAATTATATATTTAATTTTTATTACAAATTTTAATTACATTTAATGCAAAAAATTAGATAATTTATTATCATTGTAGAATCTAAAACGTTTGAGTTTTTAATTATGGTAATCGATAACAATATTCATTGCATAATGAAAAAAAATGTACTTTTGTTTAAAAATAATTCGATAAACTTTTTTTGAATGAGTGAAAAAGTAACTATTTACGATATTGCTGAAAAATTAAACATCACAGCTGCAACAGTTTCCAGAGCGTTAAACAATAATCCTAAAATAAAGGAGGCGACGCGTGAGCTAGTTATCAAGACTGCTGCTGCGATGAATTATAAGCAAAATAAATTGGCTCTAGCTTTAAAGAGTGGCCGAAGTAATAATATCGGAGTTATTGTGCCGCGTATTGACAGCAATTTTTTCGCCTCGGTGATTCGAGGAATTGAAGAAGAGCTTTATCCCCACGGTTATCAGGTTATTATCTGTCAGACTCATGAAAGCATCAAAAGAGAAAATGAAAATCTTCATACACTCGTAGACGCGCAGGTCGACGGTATCATGATGTCTGTTACCGGAATTTCAGACGAGAATGACAGCGCTTTTAGAAATGTATTAGAGAAAAATGTACCGCTGATATTTTTTGATAGAAGCAAACATATTGACGGTGTGAGTTCTGTAACTATCAATGACTTCAAAGGCGGTTATTTGGCCACAAAACATTTAATCGATGAAGGCTGCAGAAACATTGCCCATTTCTCTGGAGACCAATCGTTAGATATCTTCAAAAACAGGTTTTTAGGATACAAACAAGCCTTATTAGACAGCGGACTTGATTTTAAAGAAGAATACGTTATTTATACCAAAAGTAGCGTTGACGCAGGTAAAGAATCGGTTGACAAACTTTTACAATTGCAAACTCCTCCTGATGCTATTTTTTCTTCGAGTGATTTTGCTGCATTGGGTGCCATACAAGAATTAAAAGAAAGAAATATCAGCATTCCAAGTGAGTTTTGTGTTGCGGGTTTCAGTAACGAGCCTTTTACTAAATTCATGGAATTATCGATTACTTCTGTAGATCAGTCACCGCTTGAAATGGGAAGAATGTCTGCCCGCGTTTTCTTAGAACAAGTCGACAAAACAGATGCGATCAAAATTGAAAAAAAGGTAGTTCTAGCACCAGAATTACATATTCGTAAATCTTCTACGAGAACTAATTTTTAATTTTTTTTTCACCATATAAGTTATATAAGCTCATTTTTAGAATGGGCTTTTTTTTGCAAGCTCCTCTGGAGCTTTATGTTATAGCCGTTAACCTTTTGCTATAAATATTTCGCTTCTCCGAAGCTTTCTCTAAAAACAAGAGACAAACTACTGTACATCTCTATAAGATAAACCTAACACAAAAAAAGACGCACCATATTGTGCGTCTTCTATATAAACCTTTGTCACTTTGCATCTCTGCAACTTTGTACCTAAAAAATTACAATGACACCCCTCTTTTCCAAGGAATAAAATCGTTCTGATTTAAAATAGCTGCTTTTGTTTTAATGTTCCCACTGGCAACGTCAATAATGAATTCTAACATTTCGTCAGCCATTTCATCAATAGTTTTTTCACCTGTAATAATTCCACCAGTATCAATATCAATAATATCAGACATTTTGTTTGCTAACTGTGTGTTTGATGAAATCTTTACAACTGGAGCAATCGGGTTTCCTGTTGGAGTTCCTAAACCTGTTGTAAACAATACCATATTGGCTCCAGAACCTACCATTGCAGTAGTACATTCTACGTCATTTCCTGGTGTACATAACAATGTAAAACCTGGTTCGCTAATATATTCTCCATAATCGTAAACGCCTGTAATAGGCGATGTTCCACCTTTTTTAGCAGCACCAGCCGATTTCATAGCATCTGTAATCAAACCGTCTTTAATGTTACCTGGAGAAGGATTCATATCAAATCCTGAACCAGCATCAACAACTGTTTTTTCGTACCATTGCATTAAGTCTAAGAAACGTTTTCCGTCCTTATCATCTATACAACGATTTACTAATTCCTGTTCTACTCCACATAATTCAGGAAATTCAGAAAGAATTGTAGTTCCTCCCAAAGCAACTAAATGATCTGATAACACTCCCAATGTTGGGTTTGCAGAAATTCCAGAGAATCCGTCAGATCCACCGCACTCTAAACCAATTCTTAGTTTAGATAATGGGGCTGGCTCTCTCTTAATTTCGTTTGCTTTTTTAATCGCTTCGAAAGTGTCTTTTACCACACTGCTTAACATTGTTTCAATTGTCCCGATAGACTGCTGATCGTAAATTAAAACAGGTTTTTTACTGTTTGGATTAATCGCATCTAAAGCTTCTTTGAAAATTGAAATTTGAAGATTTTGGCATCCTAAACTCAACACAGTTGCGCCAGCCACGTTTGGATTATTTACATAACCAGCCAAAAGTTTAGCTAAACTATGAGAATCCTGACGAATTCCACCGCATCCGCCTTGGTGTGTAATGAATTTAACTTCAATATTATTGAACAAGTTTGCATCGTTTGAAGCTTCTTGATTTCCCGCTCCACCTGTTTCTGATTTTACCAAAGAACGCAACAATAATTGGTAATCGTTTTCTTTTGGTTTCATCAATTCTTTCTCAAAAATATCTTTTAAGATTTCGATGTTTCTGTTTTCACAAAAAACTAACGGAAAAAATAACCATACATTTTCTGTTCCAACCTGTCCATCTTCTCTATGATAGCCCTGCCACGTTCTGTCTTTCCATTTATCAACATTAGGAGCTGTCCAGCCAATGGTTTCCGTTTTTCCTGTTACTTTATCACTTTCGTGTTTTACGTTAGCAGTAGAAAGCAATCCGCCTTTTTCAATTCTTGCACTTGCTTTTCCAACCAAAACACCGTACATAATGATTCTATCCCCTACATTAAAAGGAACCATTGCAATCTTATGTTTCATTTTTACATCAGACTCTACTGTAATTGATTGTCCTTCAAAATCAATCACTTCGCCTGCAGTAAGATCCACCAAAGCAACCGCAACATTGTCGGTCGGGTGAACTTTTATTAATTTTTTCTGCGTTGCCATAATTAACCTTTGTTCTTTGTTCTTTTTGTTTTTTTTTATTTTTATCAGTTGATCGAATCTCTTTTTTCTCGATCTAACTCAAACTCTTAGTTTTAAATCTGTATAAATCTGCTTTGATCCGTATAAATCTGCGTGAAAAATCGATGCGCAAAAATATTTCACGCAGATTCTAAAAGATTTTAGCAGATCGAATTAGATTTTAATTATTTTCAAATCAACAGATTTATTTTATTCTTTCTTGAAACTTAGCAAAGCCAGCTTCAATTCCGTTTGAATCTATTTCTTCTAGTGCAATTGTAATCGCTCTTGTTAATCCTGGAATTTCTGTTAAATCCTCATCCCAGAAATTTTTATTTTGCAATGTCAAACGAGCAATTTTTTCGTAATCATCAGACTTCCAAAGTCCGTTGAAGAATGTTGTAATGTCTTCGCTATCGTTAACCGGTAAATCTTGTCCGTTCCAAGTTCCTTTGTAGAAACGAATTAAAGCTGCAAAAGCAAAAGTCAAATGAACCGGAAGTTTTCCGTGAACATCTACATATCCTGTTAAACTTGGCAATACGCGAACTTTAAATTTAGAAATCGAGTTTAAAGCGATTGAAGACAATAAATGCTTGATGAATGGATTTCTGAAACGGTCTAAAATCTCTTCTGAGAAACTCGCCAATTCTGCTTTATCCATGTTTAAAGTTTCATTGATTTCTTCAAACAAAGCTTTATTGATAAAATCTCCTGTAAACGGATTATCTACAGTTTCTTTTACTGTTTCGTTTCCGTAAAGCAACGAGAATGGCACCATTGCAGTATGTGCTCCGTTAAGGATTCTCACTTTACGAGTTCTGTACGGCTGCATATCAGAAATGATTTTTACATCTAAATCTGTTTTGTCAAACGGCAATTTTGCTTTCAATTTATCATCACCTTCAATAACCCATAAAAAGAAAGTTTCTGCACTTACAATCAAATCATCTTTGTAATCTAATTGTGCATTGTATTCTTCAATTTGATCTTTTGGATAACCTGGAACAATTCTGTCTACCAATGTATTATGCCAAGAACAGCTGTTGGTTAACCAAGCCTCAAATTCTGCTCCTAATTTCCAGTCAGCACTATATTTGAAAACAATTTCTTTTAAAGTATCAGAGTTGTAATTGATTAATTCGCAAGGAATAATGGTCAATCCTTTATCTGCAACACCATTAAAATGTTTGAATCTTTCGTGAAGTAAAACAGTTAGTTTTGCAGGGAAAGAAACCGGTGGCTGCATGGTTGGCAAATCTGAAGCGATATATTCGATACCCGCTTCAGTTGTATTAGAAATAATAAAAGCTAACTCTTCTTCTTTAGCCAAAGCTAAATAATCTTGAAAAGAAGCATACGGATCAATTGCTTTTACAATATTAGTAATCAATTCTTTTTCCTGAATTTCCTCACCTTTTTTAACTCCTTTCATAAACAAAGTATACAATCCGTCCTGCGCATTGATCATGTTTACCAAACCTTTGTCAATTGGCTGCACCACTGCAATACCAGCATTAAAATCAGCATTTTGATTCAATTTCTGAATGGCATATTCAACAAAAGCTCTCAAGAAGTTTCCTTCTCCAAATTGCACGATTTTAATTGGAAGTTTTTCTGTAAGTCCTGCGTTTGATCTGTTTATTTTTTCCATTTTGATTTACTTCTTTAATCTGTTATAAATAACCATTTATAACCTTAACTCTCTATTTCTGCCTTTAAAATTGCAAAAGAAACATTACACCCGATTGGATAAAATAAAGCCGGCTGTGAGGAATGGCTAGCTAAATTTTTCAAGCGTAATGTTCAATTACAATCTCTAAAAATCTAAAAAACTTATAAAATAAGGAGTCAGGCATGATTACCCCTTAATCTATTTTCTAATATCTTTTATAATGTCAAGAACCTGTTTTACTTTTGCAGTTAAACCATCGAAGTCTTTCTGGTCTAATATATCTTTTGAAATTAATTGCGAACCTAAACCAACACAGGTTGCTCCTGCATTCAGCCATGAACTTAAACTTTCTTTTGTTGGATAAACTCCTCCTGTCGGCATAATATTCGTCCAAGGGCACGGACCTTTTATGGCTTTAATAAATTCTGGTCCGTAAGTATCAGCTGGAAATAATTTCACAATTTCGCAGCCTAATTCTTCTGCTCTTGCTATTTCTGTCAAAGTACCGCAACCTGGTGACCAAAGCACTTTTCTGCGATTACAAGCTATAGCTATATCTTCTCTAAAAACTGGAGTCACAATAAAATTTGCTCCTAAACTCATATACAATGAAGCCGATGCTGCATCTGTAACAGAACCCACTCCTAAAATCATTCCTGGAAGTTCTGCTAAAGCATATTTATTTAAAGCACCGAAAACTTCATGAGCAAAATCGCCTCTACTCGTAAATTCCATTAATCTGGAACCTCCATCATAACAGGCTTTTAAAACTTTTTTACTTAGTTCGATATCAGAATGAAAAAACAACGGAACCATCCCGTTTTCTTTCATGGTCTGAGCTACTTCAATTCTTGAATATTTTGCCATTTTTATATTTCTTATCTTGATACTAATGCAGAACCATCACCATCAATCATATTTTCAACTTCTTTTAAGGTAACCAAGTTGTAATCTCCAGCAATTGTATGTTTTAAACAACAAGCTGCAACTGCAAAATCTAAAGCTCTTTGGTTATTATTGTATTCCAACAATCCGTAGATTAATCCGCCCATAAAGGCATCTCCACTTCCAACGCGGTCTACAACTGGCGTAACTTCTTTAACTGCTGCACTGTAAATCGCTTTTCCGTCATATAAAATTCCGCCAATTCTTTGATGCGAAGCGCTAACAGAATAACGCAGTGTTGTTGCTGCCACTTTCAGACTTGGAATCAATTCGAACAATTTATCATATACCGCTGGTAGTGATTTTTCGTCCTGATAATTCGGATTCACTTTTGGAATTCCCAACATGAAATACGCTGTATCAATATCTCCTAAAATTACATTGCTATATTTCAGCATTTCTGGCATAACCTCGCTAGGCGTTTTTCCGTATTGCCAAAGTTTTGATCTATAGTTTAAATCGCATGAAATTTTAATTCCTTTTTTGTGAGCGACTTTAATTGCTTCTAAACAAGCTTCGCCTGCACTTTCTGAAATTGCTGGCGTAATGCCGCTCCAGTGAAACCATTCTGCACCTTCCAAAACCTTTTCCCAGTCCACCTGCCCTTTTTGTATAGTCGACATGGCGCTGTGAGCACGATCATATACTACATTGCTTCCGCGAGTTCCTGCACCTGTTTCTAAGAAATAAATTCCTAAACGTTCTCCTCCATAAACAATGTTTTTAGATTCAACATTCATTTTTCTGATTTCTTTCAATGCAGAAAAACCAATTTCATTTTCAGGCAGTCTGGTAACAAATTCAGCATTTACACCATAATTTGCCAAAGAAACACATACGTTAAATTCACCGCCACCATAAGTAGCACCAAATGCTGTAGATTGCGAAAAACGCAAATGTCTTTCTGTTGATAAACGCAACATGATTTCTCCAAATGCAACTACTCTACTCATACTATCTTTTTTATATTTTACCATTAAGAGATTATGAAAATTAAGCTTAACTTATCTTTATTATTTAAGTAACTACTTATTAGAGCAAAAACTTAATTTTCTTAATGTCTGAATGGTTAGAAAAATTAAAACTTAAAATATTCTTTAGCGTTGTTGTATGAAATATCAGAAACTAATTTTCCGATCCATTCCATATCGTTTGGAAGTTCGCCACGTTTGATTTCGTCTCCCAAAAGATTACACAAAATACGTCTGAAATATTCGTGTCTTGGGAACGATAAGAAACTTCTTGAATCTGTCAACATTCCAACGAAACAGCTAATTAAGCCCATGTTTGAAAGCGCATTCAATTGTTTTGTCATTCCATCTTTCTGATCCAAGAACCACCATCCTGAACCGAATTGCACTTTTCCGCGAACGCTTCCGTCGTTGAAATTTCCAATCATCGTTGCCATAACTTCGTTATCAGCAGGATTTAGGTTGTAGATAATCGTTTTGGTCAATTTATCTTTACTGTCTAAAGCATTTAAGAAAGCAGATAATTTTTGTGCTTGAGGATAATCTCCAATAGAATCCCACCCTGTATCTGGGCCTAAGATTCTGTGCATACGAGCGTTGTTGTTACGCAATGCACCTAAGTGAAATTGCTGTACCCATCCAAACTCATGATAGGTTTCTGATAAGAAAACTAAAATGGCACTATGGAATTTTAAAACCTCTTCTGGAGACAACTCTCCTTTTTCTCTTTTCTTTTTGAAAATCACATTGATTTCATTTTCTGTAAAGTTTTCAAAATCAATTTGATTCAATCCATGATCACTTAATTTACATCCGTTTGCATTAAAGAATTCGATTCTTTTTCGTAAAGCAGACTGTAAATCAGCATACGTGTTAATTGCAATACCGGACACATCCCCTAATGTGTCCAGATATGCATTATAACCATCATTAGCAATTAAGATGGCTTTATCAGGTCTGAAAGCAGTACTCATTTTAATTCCAGTCGAATTATTTGCGAATTTTTGGTGAAATTCTAAAGAGTCGATTGGATCTTCTGTAGTACAAACCAATTCAGCGTTTACTTTTTTAAGAAGATTTTGTGTGCTGTACGCCTGAGAATTTATTTTCTCAGAAGTTTCGATATAAATTTTCTCAGCCGACTTTTCACTCAATAAATCATAAATATCAAAATAACGAGCCAATTCTAAATGCGTCCAGTGATACAACGGATTACGCATAGTGTACGGAACAGTTTTTCCCCAGTTTAAGAATTTATCTTTATCTGAACCATTTCCTGTTACAAACTGCTCGTTGATTCCCAAAGTACGCATTGCACGCCATTTGTAGTGGTCACCATTGATCCAAACTTGAGTAATATTTTCAAAGATTTTATCTTCGGCAATAAACTGCGGATTTAAGTGATTGTGGTAGTCAATAATAGGCTGATTTTTAGAATAATTGTGGTATAACTCTTCAGCATATTTATTTTCTAATAAAAAATTATCGTTAATGAAAGTCTGGCTCATATCTTTTTAAATATAATTTGAAAATTATTCTTCGTTTGAAGGTTTTCCGATTGTGGCAAGGATTCCACCATCTACATATAAAATGTGACCGTTTACAAAATCACTTGCTTTGGAAGATAAAAATATTGCTGCTCCGGCCAAATCGCTTGGATCTCCCCATTTTGCTGCAGGAGTTCTGCTAATGATAAAATCATTAAACGGATGACCGTCAACTCTAATAGGTTTGGTTTGCTCTGTGGCAAAATATCCAGGACCAATTCCGTTAATCTGAACATTGTATTTTGCCCATTCTGTTGCCATGTTTTTCGTCAGCATTTTCAAGCCTCCTTTTGCAGCAGCGTAAGCAGAAACTGTATTTCTTCCTAATTCGCTCATCATAGAGCAAATGTTAATGATTTTTCCTTGTCTTCTTTCAATCATTCCTTTTGCTACATGCTTAGAAACAATAAACGGACTTACAAGATCAATATCCACTACTTCTCTGAAATCTGAAACTTCCATATCAAGCAACGGAATTCTTTTAATAATTCCAGCATTATTAATCAAGATATCAATTGGTCCAACTTCACTTTCGATTTTTTGAACCGCAGCTTTTACTTCTTGCTCTTCTGTTACATTAAATTTGTAACCAACTGCATTAATTCCTTCGCCTTTTAATTCTGCTACAGCATGATCAATTTTTTCCTGAGAAGAATTTCCGTTTACCACAATTGTAGCACCCGCCTGACCTAATCCTTTTGCCATTGCCATTCCCAGTCCGTGCGTGCTTCCTGTGATAAGGGCAACTTTTCCTTTTATATCAAATAAATTTGTCATTTTATCTTAAATCAGTGATTTTACAAACATCCATATCTCCGTAATCTAAGTTTTCACCGGCCATTCCCCAGATAAATGTATAGTTGCTAGTACCAGAACCTGAGTGAATAGACCAAGGCGGAGAAATTACTGCCTGATGATTGTTTATCCAAATATGTCGTGTTTCCTGCGGTTGTCCCATAAAGTGGCAAACTGCCTGATCTTGTGGAATATCTAGATAGAAATACACTTCCATTCTACGATCATGTACGTGAGCTGGCATGGTATTCCAAACACTTCCTGGTTTCAATTCTGTCATTCCCATCTGCAATTGGCAAGTTGTTACCACGCTACCAATAATCATTTGGTTTACGGTACGGTGATTTGCCGTTTCCATTGTTCCCAACTGCAATTTATTAGCTTCAGCTAAGCTTACTTTTTTGGTTGGATAACTAGTGTGCGCTGGTGCAGAGTTTAAATAGAACTTCGCAGGATTGTTTTTGTCATCGCTTTTAAAAACTACTTCTTTATTTCCTGCTCCGATGTATAGAGCATCTTTAAAACCTAACTCATAAGTTGTTCCTTCTACTACCACAGAACCGCTTCCGCCAACATTGATAATTCCTAATTCTCTACGCTCCAAAAAATATGGCGCTTTTAAAGGATCGATTGTTTCTAAAACTAAATCTCCTTTTACCGGAACTGCAGAACCTGCAATGTATCTGTCATAATGCGAATAAACCAAAACCACTTCATCTTCCTGCATTAAATCATCAATTAAGAATTCTTCTCTCAATTGCTGCGTATCATATTTTTTTACAGCTTCTGGGCTTGACGCGTATCTTGAACTATATTTTGTCATAATTTAAATAATGTAATCGATTGCACAAAATTAATTTTTTAAATGGAATAACCATAATTGAAATGAAAAAAATATTTCAATTTTGTGTGCTTATCTTTATAAATCTGTTATTGGACTATATTTAGGAACCAAAGTTTTCATAACAATCCAACCAGTTAAGTAGCAAACGGCACAAATTGAGAAGATGATAAAATATCCAGCCTCAATTCCTTTGAACCCCATAAAAACCATATTAGTATCTTTTGCATAATCAAACAATACTCCAGATCCTTTATTGATCAATGTAGAACCAATTCCTCCTGCTAAACCGCCAATTCCTGTAATGGTTGCGATTGCTTTTTTGGGAAACATATCTCCTACTGTTGTAAAGATGTTTGCCGACCAAGATTGGTGAGCCGCACCTGCAATTCCGATGATGATTACTGGAACCCAGTAACTAATATATCCTAACGGCTGCGCTATTAAAGCTAACAATGGGAAAAAAGCAAAAATTAACATCGCTCTCATTCTTCCTTCATACGGATTCATTCCTTTTTTCTCTACGAAATAAGTCGGCAGCCATCCTCCAATAATAGACAATAAGGTAATCATATACAGTACAAACAATGGCAATGCCGCTTCTGTTGAATCCATTCCGTAAACCGAACTTAAATACGCTGGAGTCCAGAATAAGAAAAACCACCACACACCGTCTGTCATAAATTTACCAAATGCAAAAGCCCAAGTTTGTTTGTATTTAAAACAATCTGCTAAAGACACTTTACCTCCAGCTTCTGGTTTAAAACCGATTTTACTGTCTTCAATATCATCTTGCTGAATATAAGCCAATTCTTCTGGTGTAACTTTCGAATGTCTTTCTGGTTTATCGTACATAAACATCCAGAATCCCATCCATACAAATCCCAAAGCTCCAATAATGATAAATGACATTTCCCAACCGAAGTATTTTGCAATAAAAGGAATTGTAACCGGAGCCGCCAAAGCTCCTACTGTAGCACCTGCATTAAAAATACTGGTTGCAAAAGCTCTGTCTTTTTTAGGAAAATATTCTGCAGTTGTTTTAATTGCTGCAGGGAAATTTCCTGCTTCTCCAACTGCTAAAACGAAACGCGCAAAAATAAATAAAGCCACACTTACATTGATTACCAACGCTGTATCGCTTATTGTACTGATTATCTCTTTTGAACCATGAAAACTCACAAACCATTCTCCCGCAATAATTCCCGAAGTTGCAATTCCGCAGAATGCATGAAGACAAGCTCCTACAGACCAAATTCCAATTGCCCAAAGAAATCCTTTTTTAGTATCTAACCAATCTACAAATCTGCCTGCAAATAATAATGAAACTGCATAGAAAATAGAAAATAAAGCAGTGATATTTCCATAATCGTTATTGGTCCAGTGAAACTCTGGCGCAATAAAATCACTCCATGTTAAAGAAAGTACTTGTCTGTCCAAATAATTAATTGTAGTTGCAAAAAATAATAATGCACAAATACTCCAACGGTATTTCCCTGTGGTTTTGAGACTCTGATTTACTGCAACGGTTTCGGTTTGATTCATAGTAAGTGGGTATTATAGTTTTATAATTTTGGCAATCTTAAAAGACTATATTTACTGCTTTCTAAAAATAGCATAATCAATAAATTAATACCTTCAAAGAAAAACAATGTAATCGATTGCACAAATATAGTTTTTAATCTGTACAATCCAAATAATATTGTGTAAAAAAATAATTTAGTTCGTTAAAATAAACATATTATATAAAAAAAGGAATACAAAATTACACATTAAACAATATATTTGTTAAAAGCCAATAGGTGAAATTTATACTTTTGTTGGGGTAAAATTGTCCCAAAAGCCAACTTTAAGCAAACCAATTTTATGTATTTTTAAATTCTTCTGTTTATCGGTTGCATTTTCAAATACAAAAACATAAATATTTACAAAACAAATAATTACAATTTAAAGTGAAACACACCAAAACACAATCTTTAAGAACAATTACCTTGAGTTTTCTCCTTTTTTCTGGATTATTTTCTATAAGGGCCCAAAATCAGACTATACCGCTTTGGAACAAAATCCCTGATGAAATAAAAGCAACCGATTACAAAGAAAAAGAAATCTTAAAAGACGGAAAATTGCAGAGTACGAGCCAAGTTTCTGTACCCACTTTAAGTATTTTTATTCCGAAAGAAGTAAAGCCAAATCAAACTGCTGTGGTAATTTGCCCGGGAGGCGGTTACACGCATTTAGCATTTGAGAAAGAAGGAACAAAAGTGGCAGAATGGTTCAATAGTATTGGTATTGCCGCTTTTGTTTTGAAATATAGAATGCCAACCGATCTCACTATGAAAAATAAAAGTGTTGGACCACTGCAAGATGCTCAGGAGGCTATTCGTTACGTGAGACAAAATGCAGCAAAATGGAATATTGATCCCAACAAAATTGGAATTTTAGGTTTTTCCGCGGGAGGTCATTTGGCTTCGACTGCTTCAACTCATTATGATGATAAGGTGTATGAATCGGCATACAAAGTAAGTGCGCGTCCTGATTTTTCTCTTTTGATTTATCCTGTAATCTCAATGGAAAACGAAATCACGCATAAAGGCTCTCAAACCAATTTGCTTGGAAATAATCCTTCAAAAGAGTTAATAGATTCTTTTTCGAACGAAAAGAAAGTCACTTCTAAAACCCCGCCCACTTTCTTAATTCATGCTACAGATGATACAGTCGTAATTCCAGAAAACAGTATTAATTATTATTTGGCATTAAAGAAAAATGGCGTTTCAGCTGAGATGCATGTATATGAAAAAGGTGGCCACGGATTTGGATTGGGAGTTGCTGATACTAGTAAATTTTGGACTAGAGATTGCGAAGAATGGCTTAAATCAAACGGATATAATTAAAAAAATAAAGGCAAAACTTTTAAAAGTTTTGCCTTTTATCAAAAAAAAACAAAAAGGAATTAAAAAACTAATTTTAATATGTTTAAACAGCAACTTCTTGTTCTGTTGTATTTTTCACTTTAGGAACGGAAATTGCTTTAGTTGCCACTTTTGATTTTGCAGCAGGTTTCTTTTTGCCAAATTTCTGTTTTCCCCACCAGATAATAAATCCAGTAATAGGCAAACTGGCAGAAATCAAACTAGCCAAAAATGCAATAATTTTTCCCGTAAGTCCAAGAACACTTCCTACATGAATATCATAATTCATACGTCTGATTTTGTCTGGAATATTGGCTTCAATATATTTTCCTGAAAAAGGGGTTTTAATCGAAATTTCTTTCAAAGTCTGCTGATCAAAACTATATCGGTCCATATTATAAAAGGTATGTCTCTGTTTATAAACAAAAGCACCAATCGGATCTGCAGGTTTTCCTGGAATACTGATCATAATTCCGGCTGCCTGAGGATTTTCTTTTTTTAGATTCATTAAAACTTTATCGGCTGTTGTAATATTAAATGCTGTTACGTGAGTGGTATCAGATTTTGGAGATTCACGATTCTCAACCAAAGGTTTTCCTCCAGATGTTACCCAATATAAAGATTTGCTCCACCATCCGAAACTCCAAACTAAGCCTGTTACGGCAATAAAAAACAGAAAAATGCAGCTGTAAAAACCAAATATATTGTGCATGTCATAATTGACACGTTTAAAGCTGGCATCCCATTTTATTTTAAAACTTTTGTCAATAATGGACTTAATCCATTTTGTGGGCCACCATAAAACAATACCTGAGATCAGCAAAATAACAAAGATTAAAACTGCAACTCCGACAATGGGTCTTCCAATATCATAAGGAAGCCATAAAGCACGATGTCCGTTTAAAATCCATCTGAAAAAATCTGGCGATTCTCCTCTAGTAAAAGTTTTTACATGTAATATATCTCCCGTATACGGATTCATGTAAACACTTATAAAAGTTCCTTGCCTTCTTCCGCCTTTACGCTTTTCGCCCTTTCCTTTTCCTTTTTCTTTTTCGTTGGACTGAGCTTTTAATTCTGATTTTCCTTTTGCATTTTGATTATTAGCAACATCTTTTCTTGCTTTTTTATGCTCTCCTTTTTCCCCACGATCTCCCTTTTCACTCTCTTCTTTTTTCTCCACAAAATAACCAACAATAGCCGCTTCATCTTTTCCGCCAAAAGTCACGCTGGTTGCTTTTTTGTCTTTCATTTTTTTATCAGCAATCGAGACTAATTGCGAAGGCAGTAAAAATGCTTCTTTCTGAGGTTTTACAAAACGCCAGTCTTCAATACAATCTTTTATTTCATTTTCAAAAACATAAATACAGCCTGTAAGACTGACAATGACCACAATGATTCCAGATGCTAGACCAAGCCACAAATGCAGCCAAGCCATAATACGCTTAAAAAGCGACTTTTTACTTTTTTTCTTATTATTTGGTTTTGAAGAAGAAAACATAATTGGATAGATAAATAGGATAAATAAAAAAACCGTAAGTACTCTTAAAAAAGCACTTACGGTAAAAAAATATTAGTATTTTAATTTTTGGATTGCAGTAATTTGTCCGCCTTCAACTTTCATACCTTTTGTCGCAACGGCAGTTGTACCGTTGATTGAGTAAATCCAGTTTCCGTCAGGAGTATTGATACCTACAATTGCAGAATTTCCATCTTCTGAAGTAATATTGTAACGACTAGTCACAGAAGTTAAAGTAGCTGGAGCATTTGTTACCCATGTAAAAGTTTGGTTGTAAACATCGGCAATTGCCATTTTAACTGCACCATTGTTTTTACCCACATTTCCATACATTAACAATAAGAATTTACCTTTCGAAATATAAGTAGTAGAAGAAATTTTATATCCACCAGATTTTTCCTGAACGTTAAAGAAATAAGATTTGTCAAATTCTGTAGTTCCTTTTTTGATTCTCACAATCGCGGAAGGTTTTGTAGAAGTCATCACAGCGTTGCTAGTAGCAATTGCTCCAGAGAAACCGTAAGCGTCTCCGTTTTCGTCTTGGAATAACCCGTTTGTGAAATAAGCCCCTAAATAACTTGTACGGTTATCTTTGATTACTTTTTCTAATTTCAATTCTGGATAATTGTAAACCGCAACCCATGTACTATCTGGATTTGCAGTACCAAAATTGTCTACTCCGTCTCCTTTGATACTCATGTAAGGCATATAGACTTTATCTCCCACCTGAGTCGCCCAAGTAAAGAAAGCTCTTTCTCCGTTTCCAGCCAATTTTTTAGTGTCTTGCTGTGCTTCGCCAGTAATAAGCGATTTTTCAGCGTCGATTTTGTACATAGAAGCGATAGAAGCACCACTTCTTGGAACTTTAATAGTCAAGATATCTTTGTTCACAGCAGCAAATACGTGTACTGTTTCTGCTTGGAAATCAGATTTTTTAACCAATTTCCCTTCAGCGTTTAAATTATAAGTTGTTACAGCTCCAGGATTTCCTTGCCCATAAAGCAAACTAAAGAAGTTATTTTGCGCTGTAATGTAATAACGATATGTTCCATCCTGCTCCAATCCGTTTCCTGTGGTGGTAATAGAACCTGTATACACATCATCTGCAGTTAATAAATAATCTGCAATTCCCGCTGCTCCAGTTGTTGCAGTAATAATATATTTCGTTTTTCCTGTATCAGTTCCGCCGCCAGTTTCTCCTCCTGATTTATCTGAATCACTGCTGCAAGAAAAAACTGTAATGGCTAAAACAGCTGATAATAACGCTAATGTTGTACTTTTTTTCATTGTATTATGGTGTTTGTATTAAAATTTAATTATTTGATTTGCTGAAATAATATCTCAACTTTATGTAAAAAGCTCTACTTGGCTTTTGTAATGAGAAATTGTCATAAAGCTTGTTGTCAAGAAAGTTTTTGCATTCTAATGCAATGTTGTATTTCCCATTTGCCATGGTATAAACAGCGTTTAAATCGTGGCTGAACTGCTGCGGAATTTCTAGTTTACTGTCCTTACTTCCCATACTTGGCCAAGACAAATAATACGTATGGACATAAAGCAGATTATAGCCAACAGACAGATTATTTCCTTTTTTCCAAACATTATTAAAGAACATTGTCGCATCTGCATTTCCAAAAAGGTATGGCATGTTTGGAATTCGGTCATTATAAAAAGGAGACACATAATTTTGATTTGGCTCGTACATTGTTTTGTTTCTAATATTCTGGTACGTTGCGTTAAAACCAGCCGTAAAACGACTCCCATACGAGTATCTAATCTCACCATCGATACCATAATTGGTCACTTTTCCCTGATTGACATTTGTAGTCATCGTCTGATTATTATTCAATGTCGGACGAATAAAATCGACTGCATTTCTATGTAAAAGATTGACATCAAATGATAAAGCATTCTTTTCGTGGAAACTCGTCTGATAACTTGCTCCAATATTGTAGTTGTTACTAGATTCTGGTTTTAAAGAAAGGTTTCCTTCTAAATTATCATTTACATTACCAAATATTTCCTCTGGAGTTGGCAATCTATAAGTCTTTTCATAAGAAGCCTTTATCTGCAGATTGCGTCTCAAGTAATAACTCGTAGCAGCACCGTAACCCGTTGTAGAAGTATGGTCTACATATTTCTGATAGGCAATATCTCCAGCGTTTCCAGACGGATTATAACTTCTTGAATAGGTAGTTTTTAATGAATAATCTTTTAAGAATACAGAAGTGCTCCATTTATCATTATAATCTAATTTATACCCCAATCCTAAAACATTTTTTTGTGTTTTTTTAGGCTGTTTATAAACCAAAGATTCTGGAACCAATTCGTCACTTTCTTTACGATCGAACGTATTAAACGTGTTATTGACCATAAATGAATGTCTGTCCTTAAGTGTATAAGTTGCATTGGCCGTTGCAATACCATTGTTGTTATAGAACTTACGAAGCGTACGGCTTCTTTCTCCCCCAGCCCCTTCATACTGTTTGTAATCGCCAAACCAATTGTATCTTCTAAAAACGGTATCGATATTCTGTTCGTAACCAAAGTTGTAATTACCCGTAACATTTACGTTCAATCCTTTTGTAAACAAATCTTTTACCTGATATTTTAAAGTTGGCATTACAATGCTTCCTTTTCTATAAATCTGTCCGAACACGCTAACCATTCTGGCACCTGTTTGTATATCGGCTTTATTTTCTCCTCCCGTAAAACCAATCATCAATTTATCGGCATATTTTTTCCCAGTTATTCCGACATTTAAAATCACTGTTTCGTTGCGGTATTTATCATGAAAACGTCGCACTCTCTGATTCGGAAAATAAGCTCCCGTATTTAAATCGGCCACATCAACATTTACCCAATAATCATTGTCAGAGTAGTTCTGAAAGGCATTAATTTCTGTTGTAAAACCACTTTTTGCCGTATAACCTGCATTTATACTTGATCGATGCGTATTAAAAGATCCAAAAGAATATGATGCATCTACAAAAGTTCTTGGTTTGCTATTGGTTACAATATTTATGGCGCCTCCAAGAGCATCACCGCCAAGCCAAATTGGCACAACGCCTTTGTACACTTCTACACGATCGGCTAGATTGATCGGAATGTTATTCATTTGAAAAGAGGATCCAAAATTATCCATCGGAACTCCGTCAATAAAAACCTTAATCTGATTTCCTGAGAATCCGTTGATAGAAAGCTCTGATCTTGAACCCACTCCGCCCGCTTCACGGTTGCGAACACCAGAAACACGGTCTAAAGCATGCGATAAATCTAGAGTTGAATTATGAAGTTTTTTAGCATCAATAGCTGTTACACTGTAAGCTTGTTTATTTACCTTGTCAGTTTGCGATCTTCCTAGAACTGTTACACTTTCTAACTCTTGCAATTGGCTGTCCATTGTAATTGAAACCTCTAAATTACCTGAGACTTCAATTTGTTTTTTCTGAACCGCAAATCCCATTGCAGAGATTTTCAGTGTATGTTTTCCTGATGGTACATTTTTTAAAATATAATTTCCGTTTTCATCCGAAATAACACTCAAGCCAGTTTTTTCGATAATGACTGTTGCAAACGGTATTGTTTCTCCAGAATTTTCGACCACCTTGCCAGTTACCGTAAAACCTTGATTTTGCTGGGAAAATAATAAGAACGTAGTTAGAAAAAATAAAGTGGCAAATAAAACTTTTTGAGCTGACATATATTTAATTAGACTAATTATAAATAACTTTGCTGCAAAAATACCATCAACGTCTTGAAAAAAGATAGGGAAAAACGGATTATTATTTTGTAAAAACGGATTATATTTTGAAAATCAAAGCCACACTTTTAACGTCAGAAACGCCAATCATTAAAATTCAAATTGGAGATAACTATTATCCAAAAAGTATTTTAAAAGAAGAAAACATCAACATTCAAAATGGAAATTCTGAAAAAATTATAAGCCGTCATCTCATCACCGAAGGATTAGTTCTCCTTGATACTCAGATGTATTATTCAACTCCTAGAACCGTAATGTTTGAAATCGATGAAGAATCGGTTGTGATGAATTTTATTTATAGCAGTAATGTTGAAACTCATATTGATCAATTGGAAAGTGAAAAGTATTCTAAAAAAAACACGCATAATATTTTTTATACCAATAATTTTAAAGGTTTCTTTACAATACCAGCCCTCACAAACATCAATTACATGTCTATTATTCTTTCCAAAGAATTTTATTATAATATAATTAATGAAGATTGGCAGCTTCATGAGAAATTCTCAAAAAAAATACTCAATAAACAATCTACTTATTTAACCTCAAAATACCTTCCTTTTACACCTGCAATTCAGTGGGTAACATCCGAAATAAAAAACTGTTCTCGCGAAGGCTTATTAAAAAGAATTTATATCGAAAGTAAAATTAAGGAACTTCTTATTCATCAGCTTGAGGCTCTAACTCTTAAACCTTTGCAAACCGAAAATATAAACCAAGAAGAATACGGCAAACTTTTGGAAGCCAAAGAAATATTAGAAAACGATTATAGAAATACACCTACTCTACCTGAACTTTCGAGACTTATTTCGTTAAACGAATTCAAGCTCAAAAAAGGTTTTAAAGCTTGTTTTGGCACAACTGTCAAAAGCTATATCATAAAATTGAGAATGGAACATGCCAAAGAATTGTTTCAAAGCAAAACCGCTACGGTAAGCGAAGCGGCCTATAAATGCGGCTACAAAGACGTTTCGCATTTTTCTGCAGCATTTAAAAGCTATTACGGTTTTTCGCCTCAAAAGTTCAAAATCAATGCCGATAGTATTCAATTTTGGCTAATTAGCTTTTCATTATTGTGGTAAAAAAAGGGTCTTAAAATTACGTCCGTCGACTTAATCTTAAAACCCTAAAAAAATTAGACATTAATGTATATTGCAAACTTATATACAAATACCCACGATCAAATGAATATGTCAAAATTTCAATGTAAAAACGTTTCTCCAAAAACAGTTTTTTATAGAAATTAAATGATTCCCAAAAAGGTAAAGGCCATCACCGTTTTCAAATTTCTACAAACCAAAATTAAAATTCGCAAAATAGATAACCTTACGGTTTTCCTCATTGTGTGAAAAAATTAACATTCTTAACTTTAACTTAAAATCTTAAGTTACTGTACCGCAAAACATTGACAAAATTCTATTTAACGTAAATTTGTCAAATAAAATACTAGTTTCTAAACTAGATGGCCTCTAAAATTATATTTCTTATTCTAGATTAAGAGCTTTCTTTGTCTTCATCGCATACATTTGCAATGTAGATTAGAAGTTCTATTAAAAACTGAAATCGAAAACAAGAAAAACTTAGTATCTGAGCATCTTAGAACTTAAAAAAAACTTTCTTATTCTAGATTAAGTTGAAGCAAAATGGCAACTAATACATTTGCAATATAAATTACAAGTTCTGTCAAAAACTGAAATCAAAAACAAGAAGAAAACTCAGTATCTGAGCATCTTAGTGTCTTAGAAACTTAAAAAAATCTTTTCTTATTCTAGATTAAGTTGAAGCAAAATGGGAACTAATACATTTGCAATATAAATTACAAGTTCTGTCAAAAACTGAAATCAAAAACAAGAAGAAAATTCAGTATCTGAGCATCTTAGCATCTTGGAAACTTAAAAAAATCTTTTCTTATTCTAGATTAAGTTGAAGCAAAATGGGAACTAATACATTTGCAATATAAATTACAAGTTCTGTCAAAAACTGAAATCAAAAACAAGAAGAAAACTTAGTATCTGAACATCTTAGCATCTTAGAAACTTAAAAAAAAATCTTTTCTTGTTCTAGATTAAGTTGAAGCAATAATGAAAGCAATAAATTTGTAAAGTAAAATCACAAGGTCTGCGAAACTGAAATTCTAAAATAAAAAAACTTAGAATCTTAGCACCTCAGAACCTCAGAAACTAAAAAGAAAATGAAAACACTTGAATTCTTATTACTTGGAAAAAACGAAGCGATTCTGGCCATTTTACTTCGCCTTGTAAATGCTTATGAAGACTGGAATGCAGTCGCATTTAGCAACGAAACAGAAGCTCAGGACTATTTTCAGAATCACAAAATCGACGTTGTGCTATTGAGCTCCGGAATCGAAGACCATGTCGAAAAAGAATTTACTTTATTTTGCTTACAACAACAGCCAGACGTAGAAGTAATTGAACATTTTGGCGGAGGAAGCGGATTATTAAAGTCCGAAATCCTTCACCGATTACATCTAAAAGGAAAAATTTAGGTACCGCATTTTTCTCTTTTAAAAATTCATTAAAAGCTTAACGAATATCATTTAACGAATATCCAATTTTTAATAACGATATATCGCTAGGATCACTATTGCCTTTTCTGAAAAACCTTTTAAAATCAATACATTACAAACAAGGCATTTATTTTGAATGCAAGACACTGAAAATCAAATACAAAATATTTAAAACCTTTATTTAACAACAAAATCAAATTATCATGAAAAAATTAATCCTTACAGCAGTTTTATCTTTAGTAACTTTTATCGGATTCGCTCAAAAACCAAGTCCGTCACTTTTAGACCCTACAAATCACAGTCTAGTTTTAATAGATTACGAAAGCCAAATGGCATTTGCAGTAAGCAACATTCCAATCGACCAATTGCGCAACAACACGGCTCTAGTAGCTGGGGCTTCAAAAATATTCAAAGTACCGACTATCGTTACAACTGTTGCCGAAAAATCTTTTAGCGGACCTGTTTTTAGAGAAATTGAAGAATTCTACCCACAAAAAACTTCAAACTATATTGACCGTACCACAATGAATACTTGGGAAGACGCTCCTGCACGCAAAGCAATCATTGCAACTGGTAAAAAGAAAATCGTATTTGGCGGTTTATGGACAAGTGTTTGTATTGTTGGACCAGTTTTATCAGCTATCAACGAAGGATATGATGTTTATGTAATTACAGATGCAAGTGGTGACGTTTCTAAAGAAGCTCATGAAATGGCTGTAACTCGTATGGTTCAAGCTGGTGCACATCCTATAACTTCATTACAATATTTATTAGAATTACAGCGTGACTGGGCTCGTCAGGAAACTTATGTGCCTGTAACCGATTTAGTTAAAAAATACGGCGGAGCTTATGGTGTAGGTGTTCAATATGCACACGAAATGTTGAAACACTAATAATTTCAGAAATTAAAAAATTGAGAATTAAAAATTAAAAAAATCTTCTAAATCCGCTAAACCTGCGTGAAAAACTAAAAGTTTGAATCTCTTTTTTAAAGATATTTCACTTAACCTTTAATTTTTAATTCTCAATTTTTAATTAAATCTACCAAACCAAAAATACCACAATCATGAAACTCTCTTTCAAACTAATAGCTTTTCTTTTAATCATTTCCCTCCCTGTTTTTGGGCAAAATAAAAAAGCTACACTCATTGTTCATAATGCCATAATTCATACTCTGGACAATAAAAATACAGTTGTTGAAGCTATGGCTGTTGCAGATGGAAAAATCCTAAAAACGGGCAAAAGCAGTGAAATCTTAAAATTAAAAGACAAAAAAACAACAATAATCGATGCCAAAGGAAGAACGATTATTCCTGGCATATTCGATTCTCATATGCATATTATCCGAGGCGGAAGATTTTACAATACAGAATTGCGTTGGGATGGTGTTCATTCTCTAAAAAGAGCTTTAGCTATGTTAAAAGAACAGGCACAAAGAACGCCAAAAGGACAATGGGTGCGTGTTGTGGGCGGGTGGAATGCTTATCAATTTGAAGAAAAAAGACTTCCAACTTTAGCAGAAATCAATGACGCAACGGGTGAGGTTCCAACATTTATTCTTCATTTATATGGACATGCTTATTTGAACAAAGCAGGTTTAGAAGCTTTGAAAATTGATTCCAACACGCCAAATCCAAATGCAGGATTGATTGAAAAAGATCCAAACGGAAATCCAACAGGATTATTGGTGGCAGAACCAAATGCTTTCATTCTATATTCGACTCTTGCGAAACTTCCCGAATTGACTCAAGAAGAAAAATTCAATTCGACTAAACAATTTATGACCGAAATGAATCGTCTTGGCGTAACTGCAATTATGGATGCCGGAGGCGGATTTCAAAATTTTCCTGATGATTATGGTGTAACCAATGGTTTATGCAAAGACAGCGATTTAACCGTTAGAATGCCTTATTATTTGTTTGCGCAAAAAGCAGGTACAGAATTAAACGATTACACCAAATGGATGCAAACCGTTGAAATTGGCGAAGGCTGTGATGATGATCATCATTCGGATAAAGTAGAATATCACGTTCAGGGTGCTGGAGAAAATTTGGTAATGAGCGCAGGAGATTTTGAAAACTTCGACAAACCAAGACCAGAATTAAATCCAGCGATGGAAGGACAATTAAAAGAAGTATTATCTTTATTAGTGAAAAATAGATGGCCTTTCAGAATTCACGCTACTTACAATGAAAGCATCACTAGATTTTTAAACGTAATAGAAGACATCAACAAAGAAACACCTTTAAACGGGCTTTTATGGTTCTTTGATCATGCTGAAACGGTATCTACAGAAAATTTAAAACGAATTAAAGCTTTAAATGGCGGAATCGCAATCCAGCATAGGATGGCGTATCAAGGAGAAAGTTTCATTAAAAGATATGGAAAAACAGCTGCTTCAAACACAGTTCCATTAAAGAAAATGTTCGAGCTAGGAATTAAAGTCGGAATGGGAACTGACGGAACACGCGTAGCAAGCTACAATCCTTGGGTTGGTTTATATTGGCTCACAACAGGAAAAACTTTGGGCGGCTTAAAATATATGAATGATGAAAATATTATTGACAGAAACACTGCTTTAAAACTATTCACGTACGGAAGCGCCCAATTAATCAATATTGAAAAAGATCGAGGAATGCTGGCATCTGGAAAATTGGCCGATTTCGCTATTCTTTCTGATGATTACTTCTCGACTTCTGAAGAAAAAATCTTAAACATCGAATCAAAACTTACAGTAGTAAACGGAAAAGTAGTTTACGCTGATAATGACTTTAGAACCTTTGCCAACGAAAAACCAAAAGCAATTCCAGACTGGAGTCCGGTAAATTACTTTGGAGGTTATCAAAAAAACTAATTCAAATGAAAAACACATTCTTCTTATTGTTGCTTTTGGGAATCATTTTTTCTTCAAATGCACAACAAAAACCAGTTTTCCAAAGGCTGCGATATGAGGATGATTTGACTTATCTAAAAGCAGATTCGATCAAAACTTTATACGAGAGAATCAAATATATTCCGTTAGGAAAAAACGATAAATATTATGCCTCAATTGGCGGTGAAGCAAGGCTTCAGTACACTTACACCGTCAATAACAAATGGGGAGACGAAGCTGATGACGATGGCTATTTACTTTCCCGATATCTGTTTCATGCAAATGTTCAATTAGGAATTTTCAGAACCTTTTTTGAATTGCAAAGCAGTTTAGCAAATGGCAAAACAGATCCCAGTCCAGTTGACGAAAATCAGCTAGACATTCATCAGGCTTTTCTCGATATTGATTTTATTAAAGAAGAAAATGAGCAATTAACACTGCGTTCTGGAAGACAAGAAATGATGTACGGTTCACAGCGTTTAATTGCAGTGCGTGAAGGTCCAAACAGTCGACTTGCTTTTGATGCAGTAAAACTATTTTATAAAAAAAACAACTGGCAATCAGACGCATTTTTCACGCATCCTATTGCCAATAAACAAGGAACTTTTAATGATAGTTTTAATGAAAACGCTAAATTTTGGGGAAGCTATACCGTAATTCACAAAGTGCCTTTCATTCAGAACATCGATCTGTATTATTTAGGTTTATGGAAAAGCCGATCTGTTTTTGATGATGCCATTGGTGAAGAAAACAGACAATCTATTGGAACCCGAATCTGGAAAAATAAAGGAACATGGAAATACGATTTTGAAGGCGTTTACCAATTTGGAAACATCAATCAAAAAACAATTTCAGGCTGGACACTTTCATCTTTTGCCTGTTATACTTTCGAAAACATAAAATATACGCCTGAAATCGGATTGAAAACAGAAATCATTTCTGGCGATAAAAGTTCGGGAGATGCTCACTTACAAACTTTTAATCCGTTATATCCAAGAGGCGCTTATTTTGGATTAGTTGCCTTAATTGGCCCTTCTAATTTAATAGATGTTCATCCTTCAATTAATTTTAGTTTATCGGAAAAATGGGCACTTGGAATTGATTACGATATTTTCTGGAGACAAACCTTAAGTGACGGTATATACGCCCCTAACATGCAGCTTTTATATTCTGGAAAAGACACAACGGAACGTTTTATTGGTTCGCAATTAATTTCGAATGTAAACTACGACATGAATAATCATTTAGGATTTACACTAGAAACGGGTTGGTTTAATGCGGGCAGTTTTTTAAAAGAAGTGGGGTCTGGAAAAGATTATTTTTACGCCGCATTGACAGCACAATTTAAATTTTAAATTTGTGTAATTCAAAATCCTAAAAATGGAAAAAACATATTCGGTTGTATTTTATTCAAAAGATTTAGGAGAACCCGTTAAAAAGCTGAAAGATTTTTTAAGAAGCAAAATCGATTGGTACAACAGCTGCAATTCTGAAGCTCATATTACGATTTGTGAATTTACAATCGACGAATCTCAACTTGATTCTGTCAAACAAAAGCTTTCTAAAATTTCAGATTCTTTTAGCCCTTTCCCCGTATCATTAAATCATTTTGATGCTTTCCAAAATAGCGGCGCTTTTTTTATAGGTGTAACCGAAGATTCAAAAAATAATCTAGTGCCTATCATGAAAAAGATTCATGAGACCTTCAAGTTTTTAAAACTCAAAAAAAGCGATAATCCGCACTTGTCAATCGGAAGAAGATTAACACCCGAAAACCTTAAAATAGCTTCTGAGCTTTTTACCGCAATTGATCTTGAATTTGAATGCAATGAAATTGTTTTAAGGGAATTCGATCCCAAAGTAAAACAGTTTTTTGTAATTGATGCTTTTCCTTTCGGAAGCAATCCTAAGCCAGAGTTCGTACAGGGAAGTTTGTTTTAACCGCAAAGAGCGCAAAGTTTTTTCGCGAGGTTCGCAAATATTTTACACAAAGCTTTGCGAACTTTGCGTTTTTATAGACTGTCTAAATCAAAAAAACTTGCGCCCTTTGCGGTTAAACTCACAAAGCTTATTTTTTCGTATATTTGAATTTCGCAATTCATCACAATATGAAATCCCTAGATTCATTTTACCACGATATTACCGAAGGTTCTACAGTTGATCCTACTTCATTATTGCCAAACGACATCCAGAAAGAAATCGGACACTTTAATGTCTTTGATATAAAAGAACTTCTCGAACGCATGAAAGGAAAGCCTGGAATGCCTTATGACAGAAGAGCCTACTACAAAATAAGTTTGATAAAAGGCCATAATAGAGCCGAATACGCCGATAAAGTTATCGAAATAGAAAAACAGGGATTGTTATTTGCAACACCAAAAATTCCGTATAACTATTTACCGCAAGACACGAATCAAGGCGGGCATTTTTGTGTTTTTACAAGCGAGTTTTTATCTAAAAGCAAAAGCGGAATCGATTTAGACGAACTTCCGATTTTTGCCTCCGCTGGTTATCCTATTTTTCAGCTTTCAGACGAAGAAGTTTCAGAAGTAGAATTGATTTTCAATAAAATACAAAAAGAAATCAACTCTGATTATATCTACAAATACGATTTAATTCGAAATTATGTTGCAGAGTTAATTCACTTCGGACAAAAACTACAGCCTATTACCGCATTATATTCCAAACACAATTCGGCAGCAAGAGTTTCATCTTTATTTGCTGAATTGTTAGAAAGACAATTTCCGATAGAATCTCCAAATCAAAGATTAGAATTGAGAACAGCAAAAGATTTTGCAGAGCGATTATCTGTTCATGTCAATCATTTAAATAAAGTTTTAAAGGAAAGCACCGGAAAAACCACAACAGAATTAATCAGTAACCGATTAACAAACGAAGCCAAAATCCTTTTAAAACAAACCGATTGGAATATTTCTGAAATTGCCTATTCTCTTGGTTTTGAAGAATTAGCGCATTTTTCTAATTTCTTTAAAAAACAGACTTCTTACACGCCGATTGCTTTTAGAGCTTAAATTTTGTTTCAGGTTTCAGCTTTCAAATTGATATTCTTTGTGTGTTTTAACCGCAAAGTACGCAAGGTTTTTTCTAAGCTTTATGCTATATAAACGCAAAGTCCGCAAAGCTTTATGTAAAAAACTTTGCGAACCTTGCGGAATCCCTAGCGTTCTTTGCGGTTAAACTTGAAGCTTGGAATTTGGAATTTAAAAAATTGGAATTTCACTATAGTGATTTGAATTTCGCAAACATCGGTTTGATATTTACAACTACCCAAGTCTACTTCGCTCCTACCTTTGTCTTATCAAATTTAAAGAACGAAAAGATGAATTTATCAGACAACAAAATTTTAATAACTGGCGGTGCAAGCGGTATCGGACTTGGACTTGCCGAACGATTTATTCAGGAAAACAATACCGTAATTATCTGCGGAAGAAGGGCTTCTCTTCTAGAAGAAGTCAAAGCTAAATTTCCGTCGATTATTACTAAAGTATGTGACTTGTCTTTAGAAGAAGAACGCATTGCGCTTTATCAATGGATTGCAGCAAATCATCCTGATTTAAATGTTTTAGTCAATAATGCTGGAATTCAAAACTGGATGAACATAACAGATGCTGACTTTTACAATAACATGAAAAATGAGCTTGCCACAAACATCGAAGCTCCTTTGCATTTAACTTCGCTATTTATTCAGTTGTCCTCGCTAAGAACAGTGATGAATGTAACTTCTGGACTGGCATTTTCTCCTTTTGCAAAAGTCCCGGTTTATTCGGCTACAAAAGCATTTTTCAGATCATTTACACTTTCACTTCGTCATTTATTAAAAGAAAAAAATATTGAAGTGGTAGAAATTATTCCACCCGCATTAAACACAGATTTGGGCGGAATTGGTCTCCACGACGCACATCCAAGTGTAAGCAGTTTTATCGAATCTATTTTCGAACAATTGAAAGTAGGAAAACAAGAACTAACTTTCGGAACCAGCGAAACAAGATTAAACGCAAGCGCAGAAGAATTGAGAAATCATTTTAATGCAATGCATTCTTAATTTTTAATTAAACACATAGAAACATAGATTTTTGTAGTGAATAAAAGGCGTTTCACTTTTAATAAAACACATAGGCTATGTGTTAGAAACTAGTTTCTTAATATAATCTTCTAAAGAAAAACAAAATCTATGTTTCTATGTGTTAAAAAAATAAACACAACTATTTGTCTTCATGAGCGTAGCCAAAGGACATTCTAACTATAAAGGTCTTCGACTCCGCTCAGACTGACAACAAACCATAAACAATAAACAATAAACACTATATAAGATGGCAGCAAATACAAAAATAGCTCTAGTTACAGGCGGCAGCAGAGGTTTAGGAAAAAATATGGCAATTGCGATTGCAAAAAAAGGTTTGGATGTAATTATTACTTACAACAGCAAAAAAGAAGAAGCTGACGCTGTAGTTTCGGAAATTGAAAGTTTAGGGCAGAAAGCCGCTGCATTACAATTGAACGTTGCAGAATCAGGAACTTTTGATTCTTTTTTCGAAAACGTAAAAACAGTTTTAAAAGGCACTTTTAAAACAGACAAATTTGATTTTTTAGTGAATAATGCCGGAATCGGAATTCACAATTCGTTCATTGGAACAACTGAAGCTGAATTTGACCAATTGACTAATATTCAATTTAAGGGTCCGTTTTTCTTGACTCAAAAAGGATTAAACGTAATGAATGACGGCGGCGGAATCGTAAATATTTCAACAGGTTTGGCAAGGTTCTCTTTCCCAGGTTATGCAGCTTATGCTTCTATGAAAGGCGCAATGGAAACTTTGACAAAATATCAGGCAAAAGAATTGGGTTCAAGAAAAATTAGAGCTAATATAGTGGCGCCAGGTGCTATCGAAACTGATTTTGGCGGAGGAGTTGTTCGCGATAATGAACAAATGAATCAGCAGATTGCTTCTGTAACAGCTTTAGGAAGAGTTGGTCTTCCTGATGATATTGGCGGTGTGGTTGCCTTTTTATGCACTGAAGACGCCCGCTGGATAAATGCTCAAAGAATTGAAGCTTCTGGCGGAATGATGTTGTAAAAATTTCAAAAATCTAAAGTTGAAATTCCAAATTCCAAGTTTCAGGTTGATTATTCTTTGTGTGTTTTAACCGCAAAGAGCGCAAGGTTTTTTCTAAGCTTTATGTTATACAAACGCAAAGTTCGCAAAGCTATATGTAAAAAACTTTGCGAACCTTGCGTAAACCTTAGCGCTATTTGCGGTTAAACTTAAAACCTGAAACATGAAACAAAATAACTAAAAAAACAAAACCCGATAAGCATTAAAAACTCATCGGGTTTGTCATTTCAAATAATATTTGAATTAGTAAAGCGTTTTAATTTTTTTCTACAGAGACATCAAAACCTCCCTCTGCATCAAAAACAATATCATAAAATTTAGTGTCTTTTGTTACGCCTACTTCGTAGGTTGTTTTTTTCTTATCGTCTACCACCATTGCAATTTCTTGAATGGCTTTTGCTTTGTAATTCTTTTTTAGATAAGACTGTGCTTTTATCGGAAGCTGTTTAAACGGAATCTGCAACTCATACGCTTTCATGTTTCCCAGATTATCGTAAATCGCCACCGCTTTGGTTCTATCGTCTACATTATATCGCGCTTCAAATCGAATTTCATCTGCATCATCTCCCACATATTCTTCAGACCAGACTGGCACTTTTCCCGGATATTCTCTTTCAAAAGCAAATCGGACCTTTTCTGGCGGTGTAATTACCTTTTTCATATTGGTTCCCTCTTGAGCTATTAAAAAACTACTGCATAAAAAAGTAAAAGATAAAAACACGTTTTTCATAGTTTCATTTTTTAAAATTAAACTTTAATAACGTATTAAAAGTACTACTTTTTTATTAAGATAACATGAAGATTTTAACATTTTTTTCAAGCACAAAAATCGCTCTAAAATCAATGGTTGCAATTACAATTCGAGCTTTTTTAGCCTATCGGTCAACTCTCTTTTGTACGTAATTCCGATTGGAATTCTTTCGTTTTTGATGACTACAAAATCTTTTTCGGTTGCATCGATTTTATCCAACGCCACGATATACGATTTGTGAATACGCATAAAACTCTTTTCTGGAAGGCATTTCTCAAATTCTGTTGTAGTTATCGAAGCCAGATACGTTCTTTTTGTCGTGTGAAGTTTTACATAATTGCCAAAACTCTGAGCATATAAAAGCTGGTCTAATTCAATATCCATTAAATAGCCATCTACTTTTACGCTAACCGAATTTACCGTTTCTTCTGCCTTTTGTTTTACACTTTCGGTTGCAAAAAATCGGTCAATTGCTTTTAGAAATCTTGGGAAATAAATGGGCTTCAGCAAATAATCAATTACACCGTAATCGTAACTTTCAAGGGCAAATTCAGAATACGCTGTAGTCAAAATGGTTTTAGGATGTGTCGGAAGAATTTTAAGCAGTTCCATTCCCGAAATCTCAGGCATATTGATATCCAAAAACATTAAATCGACTGGATTTTCCCTGAGATAATTCATCGCTTCAATGCCGTTGTATCCTTGAAAAACCAATTCTAACTGCGGATTCTGTTTGATATAATTGGCCAGAACATAATGCGCAGCAGGTTCATCGTCTACAATAATACATCTTTTCGTTTCTTTCATCCTACAAACTTTTTAAGCTGTATTTCCAAATCTACAATATAAGTCTGTTTATCGTCTTTTATATCTAATTTATAGTCTTTTCCATAAATTAAATTCAGACGTTCAATAGTATTTTTTAAACCAATTTTGGTAGAAATCACATCATTTTTCTTCGGAATTGAATTGGCAACATGAAGATGCAGCAATCCGTTTTCTACAGAAATTGTAATTGTCACAAAACACTTTTCAATAGCGCAGGTTCCGTGTTTAAAAGCATTTTCAATAAATGCAATTAGAAGCATCGGAGAAATTTTATAGGTGTATTCGTTATCTACTTTATTTTCAAAAGTAATATCACATCTATAGCCAACACGTTCTTTTTCAAGCTGAACATAGCTGTTTATAAACTCCAATTCGTCTTCTAAAGATACACATTGTTTGCTATTGCTCTCCAATTGATAGCGCATTAATTGCGAAACCTTCATAATCAAATCGGGCGTTCTGTCTGGAAACTGAAGGCTGATGCCGTAAAGTGTATTAAAAGTATTAAACAAAAAATGCGGATTTAATTGTCCTTTCAATGAATTTAATTGCATTTGATTGAACAATAAAGCCGCATCGGTTTGTTTTCTGTGAATACGATAAAACTTAAAAACAATAATCGGACTGAGAATGCAGACCAAAGTTCCTAAAACACTCGCCAATTGGTACACATAACTCCTCTGATGCGAATTTTGGTACAAATGGCATTTGGCAAACATATCCAGCATGGTAATTTCATACAAAATGACCGAGAATACAAAAACACCAAAAAGCGTCAGGATAATATAAGTGAAAGGTTTATTGGCTTTGAATAAAATTGGAAGTAAAAAAAAGCGGTTAAACTGCGCATGCATGTATAAAATGCAATAAAAAAATATCCCCATCAAAATAGAAACGAAGGAGCTAAAAAGCATCCAGTCATTCTTAAGGGTATAAATTGTAAATGAAAAAAGGACAACAGCAACCTCCTGCCACCATTTGTTATCCAATATGTTATCAATTTTTTTGTTCATTATTAATTGTGAAATAGTTTACAAAGTACGCACAAATATTTAATTATTTTTTTCAAAAAATGACCAATTCAATTCGTCATTTACTAGTGCAGTACATCACTTAACCTGACTTTTATCAGTGTAAGAGAAATAAATTTGTTGCATCAAAAATATTCTATATCACACTTGAGTTTATGTATTTCAAAAAAATTACCTTATTATTTTTATTGATTTTTGCCTCAGCCGGCTACGCTCAAACCCTGTCTTTAAAAGAAGCCATAAAGATAGGACTTGAAAACTACGGTTCTATCCGAGCAAAAAACAATTACACCAATGCATCAAAAGAGACTCTGAAACAATCTCGCCGTGATTATCTGCCAAACCTGAACTTATCGGCACAGCAGGATTACGGAACCGTAAACGGACAAAACGGACCGCTTTATGGTTTTGGAGGTTTAGGAGTTGCTTCATCAGGACTTCCGTTGCCAGAACAAAACTGGAATTCGGCATTTGGTGCGCTTTATTTAGTCAATATGAACTGGGATTTTTTCACTTTCGGAAAAACACAGGAAAAAATCAATTTATCTAAAATTGATGTTCAGGCTAAAGAAAAAGATTTAGAGCAGGAAAAATTCCAGCAGGAAATTAAAATCTCGGCGGCTTATTTAAATTTATTGGCGAGCCAAAGATTACTGATTTCGCAGCAAAAGAATTTAGACCGTGCAGAAATTTTCAAAAAGACTGCCGTTGCTAGAGTTAAAAACGGATTATTGGCTGGAGTTGACTCCACCTTGGCAACTGCAGAAGTTTCTAAAGCAAAAATGGCTTTAAACCTAGCTAAAAATTTCGTTAAGGAACAAAACAACAAATTAGTCGATTTAATGGGCGTTGCACCGCAGGATTTTGTTGCCGATACTTTATTTGTAACTCAGATTCCGAAAGAATTGGTAACCAAAGAAACGGCTACAGACAGTCTTCACCCTTTATTACAATTCTATAAAACCAAAATCGATTACAGCAATCAGCAGGTTAAATTGTATAAAAGATTCTATTATCCAACCATGAGTGCTTTTGGCGTTTTACAGACCAGAGCCTCGGGATTTGATTCTTCTTATGCCACCAATCAAAACGCTTTTACTAGAAATTATTGGGATGGCATAAATCCAGACCGCACGAACTATTTAGTTGGAGTTGGAATTACGTGGAATTTAACCACACCTTTCCGTTCAAGCAAACAAGTAAGCGCTCAGAAATTTGTATCTCAAGCTCTGCAGGAAGAATACAATCAGGCTGATAGAGAATTGAAATCTCAACTGGCTTTCGCCGAAGATAAAATCAAAATTACTTTGGAAAATTATGCCGAAGCGCCAATTCAGGTTGATGCCGCACAAAGAGCTTACATTCAGAAATCGGCATTATATAAAAATGGTTTAACCGATCTAACCGATTTAACACAAACCATTTACACGCTGAACCGTGCTGAAATCGATCGAGATATTGTCAATAATAATGTGTGGCAGTCGTACTTATTGAAAGTCGCTGCAACAGGAAATTTTGACTTATTTATAAATGAATTTTAATTATAAATCCTAATGAATTTAATACGTTTTGCACTCCGCAAACCCATTTCCATTTTAGTACTGGTTGCGGGTCTATTTTTCTTCGGAATTGGTGCCATCAAAGACATTAAGGTAGATATTTTACCAAAAATGAATTTGCCGGTTATCTACATTGCGCACCCGTTTGGAGGTTATACGCCAGACCAGATGGAAGCTTATTTTGCCAAAAACTACGTAAACGTTTTACCTTTCTCAAACGGTATCAAATCGGTAGAAACTAAAAATATTCAGGGGTTAATGATTATGAAATTAACCTATTATGAAGGAACCAACATGGCGCAGGCTGCAGCCGAATTGAGTGCGCTTTCAAACAGAATTCAAGCGGTTTTCCCTCCAGGAACACAACCTCCGTTTATCATTCGTTTTGATGCTTCTTCACTTCCAATCGGACAATTGGTTTTGAGCAGTAAAATCAGATCAAATAATGAATTGCAGGATTTGGCCAACGTTTATGTTCGTGCTTCTTTTACTTCGATTCCTGGTTTATTATCTCCAGCACCATTTGGAGGAAGCCCAAGAACTATTGAGATCAACGTAGATCCAGATTTATTGCGTTCGCACAATATGACGCCAGATCAAATTGTAGAAGCGATTCGTTTGAACAACCAGACGGCTCCATCAGGAAACGTTCGTATGGGCGACAAAAACTATATTACGCCAACCAATAATACAATTAAAGAAATTAAAGATTTTGAACAGATTCCGTTATTCAAAGGCGGTGTTCAAAACTTAAAACTAGGCGATGTTGCATCGGTAAAAGACGGTGCCGATATTACAGCAGGTTATGCTTTGGTAAACGGAAAACGTTCGGTTTACATTAGTATTGCAAAAGCGGGAGACGCTTCGACTTGGGATGTGGTTCAGAAATTAAAATCAGAATTGCCTAAAATTCAAAGCACGCTTCCTGAAGACGTAAAATTATCTTATGAATTTGACCAGTCCGTTTATGTAATCAACTCGGTTAAAAGTTTGATTACTGAGGGAATCATTGGTGCGGTTTTAACGGGATTAATGGTTTTATTATTCTTGGGTGACCGCCGTGCTGCTTTAATCGTAATTATGACGATTCCGATTTCGGTTATTTCGGGAGTTTTATTCCTAAAATTATTCGGACAGACGATTAACTTAATGTCTCTTTCGGGATTGGCTTTGGCAATTGGTATTTTGGTTGACGAAAGTACCGTAACGATCGAAAACATTCACCAGCATCTCGATATGGGAAAACCAAAAGCACTCGCCATTTGGGACGCCTGTAAAGAAATCGCGTTGCCAAAATTATTGATCCTTCTTTGTATCCTTGCCGTATTTGCTCCAGCATTTACCATGGTGGGTATTCCAGGAGCATTGTTCTTGCCTTTGGCTTTAGCAATTGGTTTCTCAATGGTTATTTCGTTCTTATTGTCTCAAACTTTTGTGCCTGTAATGGCTAACTGGATGATGAAAGGACATGAGAAACATGCACACGGACCAGAAATTACGGATGACGAAGCAGAGTTTAACGACTGCGGTTTAACACCAGAATCTGAACAAAATCTGATTACTCAGAAAAAAGTATATGTAGAAAGAGAAGATACTAACAACAATGGAAAAATCAGCGCTTTCGAACGCTTCAAGATTCGTTTCATGCGAACATTAGACCGTTTGTTTGTTCACAAAAAAATAACGAGTATCACATATCTGATTTCTGCAACTGCACTGGCTATTGTATTTATTACTTTTATCGGAAAAGACGTTTTCCCAAGAACGAATTCAAGTCAGTTTCAATTAAGAATGCGTGCTGTTGACGGAACGCGTTTGGAAAGAACAGAAGAGCAAGCCAGAATTGTTCTGAAAGAATTGGAGAAAATGGTCGGAAAAGAGCATATCGGAATTTCGTCTGTATATGTGGGTCAGCACCCTTCTCTATTCTCGATCAACCCGATTTATCTGTTCATGGCAGGTTCTCACGAAGCGGTTTTCCAAGTGAGTTTAAAAGATTATGAGGCAGATATGGATGACTTTAAAGATGAATTTAGAGCAAGACTTAAAAAATTGCTTCCAGATACTAAACTTTCTTTTGAGCCAATCGAATTGACGGATAAAGTTTTAAGCCAAGGTTCTCCTACTCCAATTGAGATTCGTGTGGCTGGAAAAGACAAAAAGAAAAACGAATTGTACGCAACTCAAATCGTAGACAAACTAAAAGCGATTTCGTATTTCAGAGACGTACAGATTGGTCAGCCAATACATTATCCAGCAATGAATATTGATATTGACAGAACCCGTGCTGCCGAATTGGGAGTTGATATGAATGATATTTCACGTTCGCTTGTCGCTTCAACCTCATCTTCTCGTTATACCGAAAAAAATAACTGGGTAGACGAAAAAGCAGGATTATCCTATTCTGTTCAGGTTCAAGTTCCTTTGAATAAAATGAAAAGCAAAACCGATATTGGAGAAATTCCGGTATTAAAAAATTCGCTTCGTCCCGTTTTAAGTGACGTTGCCAAAATTACACCGGGATTTGTGAGCGGTGAAAATGACAATTTAGGGGCCATGCCATACATTACCGTTACAGCAAACATCTATAAAACCGATTTGGGGACGGCTTCAAAAGATGTGAGCAAAACAATTAGTTCATTGGGCGAATTACCTCGTGGTTTGTTTATCACGCCAATCGGACTAAGTACTGTATTGACAGAGACATTAAGCAGCTTGCAAACAGGATTATTGGTCGCTGTGTTTGTAATCTTCTTAATGCTGGCCGCTAATTTCCAATCGTTCAAGGTTTCTCTAGTAATCTTAACAACAGTTCCTGCCGTAGTTTTAGGATCTTTATTAATGCTAACTTTAACTGGTTCAACATTGAATTTACAATCGTATATGGGAATCATCATGTCGGTTGGGGTTTCTATTGCCAATGCCGTACTTTTGGTTACGAATGCCGAACAGCTCCGAAAAATAAACGGAAACGCTTTAGAATCTGCGAGAGAAGCTGCTGCGTTGCGTCTTCGTCCGATTATCATGACTTCTGTTGCGATGATTATGGGTATGTTGCCAATGGCAATCGGACACGGCGAAGGAGGCGATCAAGTTTCTCCGTTAGGAAGAGCGGTTATCGGTGGATTATTATTTTCTACTTTTGCCGTATTATTGATCCTTCCGCAGATATTTGCGTGGGCACAAGAAAAAACATCGACACAATCTGTTTCTTTAGATCCTGAAGACGAAGAAAGCATCCATTATATCTCATCATTGAGTAAGTCGAAAGTTGGAAAGTCCTAACTCGTTGAGTGTAATTATTTTTTTAACACATAGAAACATAGATTTTAGTTTTTAAAAAAAGGTAAAAGAAAAAACTAGTTTTCACACATAACTATGTTTATTTTAAAAAAGTGAAACGCCTTTTATGCACAAAGAAAAGCTATGTTTCTATGTGTTAAAATAATTACTCCCAAAGAATTAAAAACATATTCATTATATAAAACCAAAAAATGAACACTAAAATTATAAAATATAGCCCGCTGTTTCTAGCAGCAGTATTTTTCCTTAACAGCTGTAATTCTAAAAAAGAAGAACCTGTTAAAGCAGAAATTGAACCTAAAGTAGAAACTTTCCTTTTAGCGAAAGAAAAACTAACAACAGAATTGCGTTTGCCAGCTGAATTAACCGGTTTCCAACAAGTTGATTTGTACGCAAAAGTGAGTAGTTTCGTAAAAACCTTAAAAGTTGATATTGGTTCTAAAGTAAAAAAAGGACAGCTTTTAATTGTTTTAGAAGCGCCAGAAATCAGTTCACAATTGGCTGCAGCCGAATCGAGACTGAAATCTATGGAAGCGATTTATGCAACCAGCAAAAGCACTTACAACCGTTTGTACGAAACGAGCAAGGTTGAAGGAACAATTTCTAAAAACGATTTAGAAATGGCAAGCGGAAAAAAGAACTCTGATTACGCACAATATCAGGCAGCAATTGCAGCACACAAAGAAATCTCGATCATGAGAGGTTATCTTGAAATCCGTGCTCCTTTTGATGGTGTTGTAGCAGCTAGAAATGTGAATTTAGGAACATTTGTTGGTCCGCAAGGAAAAGGATCTGATTTGCCTTTATTGACGATTCAAGAGCAAAGCAAATTACGTTTGGCGGTTTCTGTTCCAGAATTGTACACAGGATATTTGCACCCAGGCGACGAAATGAGTTTTAATGTAAAATCGTTGCCAGAAACTTTTACTGCTAAAATTACCAGAATGTCTGGCGCTTTAGATTTGAAATTACGTTCTGAAAGAGTTGAAATGGACGTTCACAACACCAAAGGAAATTTATTGCCTGGAATGGTTGCGGAAGTTTTATTACCGCTTAACGCGAAAGACAGCACCTTTGTAGTGCCAAAATCGGCAGTGGTGAATTCTGCAGAAGGTTTATATGTGGTGAAAGTAGTAAACCACAAAGCAACAAGAGTGGACATTAAAAAAGGAAGAGAAATCGAAGATAAAATCGAAATTTTTGGCGATTTGACTCCAAACGATAAACTGGTAAAAATTGCCAGCGAAGAAACTAAGGAAGGCGATGTCATAAACGAATAATACCGATTATGTATTCAATACAGTCTAATAAAAATTAGACTGTTTTCATACTATATCGGCATTGATAACCTGCGTTTAGTCTTCAATTTAGTGATTACCAAAAACTGTACGCATTCTTAGGAATGCAAATTTAATTTGCCTAAAAGGGCGGTTTCCTCTTTTGAGAGAACTGTCCTTTTTTTTTAATAGAACTTTTTAAAACTTTCACTTATTTTTAAAATAACAGGTATATATACTTGTTTATTTTAAAATATTTATTGTTACTCTTGTTTTTAAAAGAATTTTAGCTCGGTTACGGTTTTCCATAAAAAATCAATGTTTAAAAAAATGATATTTGTTAAATACTTATTTTTTAATTAAAACTTACAGATATGTCATCAATAAGCTTACCTAGTTTTGCAGTTGCGGGGTCAATTGTAAAAATATTAGAAAAAATAAAAACCGCAGGAACTCCTGACAATTTCAATGGTGATTTTCTAACATCTACACTTGGTTTTAAAGGTGGTAATTATAGAACTTTTATTCCTTGGGCAAAAAAGATAGGTTTCATAAATAGTGATGGTACCCCAACAGCTTTATATAAAAAATTTCGCAACCCATCTACTTCGAAAAGTAGTTTAGGTGAGGGACTGAAAAAAGGTTACGCTGAAATTTTTCTTAAAGATGAGAATGCTGATAAACTTGATAAAACAAAACTTAAAGGTTTAATTATGGAAGCCACAGGGCTCGCACATGATTCAAAAGTCCTCGAAAATATTGTAAATACATTTTGGAACGCAAAGTCTATTGCTGAATTCGAAGATTTAGAAGACAATGTTATAGATAATTCAATTCCACAGATAGAAAAACAAGTAACTTCTAATACTGATATCGTAAAAAAAAGAGTGAATTTAGGTTTGAACTACACTATTAATCTGGTTTTACCTAAAACGGATGACCCTGCAATTTATAATGCAATATTCAAATCACTGAGAGAAAACCTATTAAATGATTAGTTTTTATGGATATTGAAGCTCGAATTAAATTATTTGTACTTTCAAATTCTTTAGCAGAAGATTCCTTAGACAAGATTGAAGAAGAAATTGATATTGATCTAGGCAGAAAAGCTAAAGAAGAAATCAAAGAACAAGATTACTATAAACAATTTGATTCATCTTTTAGAAAAGAAGCAAGAGAGATGGGAAAACATTATGAAGTTTTTTATTGCCTAGAAACATCAATCAGAAGTCTTGTTCTACAACTAATGTTGGAAAAATTTGGAGAAAACTGGTGGGATTTAAAAGTAAAGGAAGATATAAGAAGAAATGCTGACGGTAATATAAAACGTGAAGCTGAATCAGGTTTTACTCAAAGATCAGAGAGAAAGATTGATTATACTACTTTTGGAGAATTGACTGAAATTGTAAAAGCTAACTGGGAAGCATTTGAAAATTTATTTCGAAATGAACGAGCTTTTATCAAGATTATGAGTAGTTTAAATCAGCTTAGAGGTCCTATTGCACATTGTTGTCCACTAGCAGAAGATGAAGTAGTAAGACTAAATTTAGCTGTAAAGGATTGGTTTAGATTAATGGAATAACTTTTCAACTTAATTAGGTAAATCTGTTCATCGATTTATTATAAAAACTATCAAGAGAGCAGAAAAATCCATAAAAAAAATAAAAGGATCTTTTGGAAAATAAAACAATTGCAAAAATATTTATTTGGTCATCCGTAATCGTATTTTCAGTATTTCTAATGCGAATCCTAATTGACGGCTACACATTTTGGTCTTCTACAGATATAAAATATGATGTAACTGGACAAATTGGAGATTTCGTTGGTGGGATAATTGGAACTATAATATCTGCAGCTGGATTTTATTTCTTATATCTAACTTTTAATGATCAACGAAATGCTTTTGAAAAAGAGAGATTGGAAAGCAAATATTTTGATTTAATTAAATTACATCGAGACAATGTTAGCGAACTAAAATTTGATGCAACTAATTTAAAAGATAATCATGATTCACTGTTCATTGAAGCTATGCTTTATGAAGGAAAATCGGTATTTAAGGTTATTTTTAATCAATTTATAATGTGCAAGAATGAACTAAGGATTTTTTTTAAAAAAACACCTATTTATACTGTTGAATATGAGAAACAGCTATTAAAAGATCCCTATATAATAAAAAATAATATAGATATTGATTTACTCGCAAAAATTGATATTTGTTACAGTATTGTTTTCTATGGACTTAGTTCTGAAGGCTTGCTAATTTTAAACGAAATTTTTAAAGAAAAATATCGCCCAGAACTTATCGGTAAAATTCTTAGATATATAAGTTTAAAACCTGCTAATGACCCTGATATCTTGAAAAAATGGATTGCAATTAATAAAAAAAGCACCAAAAAAGATCGAATTCGCGCAGTTGAACTTGTATACAATTGGCGAAGATTTAAAAAACGTCCAAGTGAAGAAGATTTGGCTGATGTTGTAGAAAATTATCACAATATGTATACAAAATATTATGGTGGACATCAATTTAGGCTAGGTCATTATTATAGACATCTTTTTCACACAGTAAAATTCATTAACAATCAAAAAAATATAGACTATCCAACTAAATATGAATATATAAAAATACTTCGTGCTCAGTTATCTACATATGAACAGGCAGTTTTGTTTACAAATTCTTTATCCAAAATGGGAAAATCATGGGAATTAAAACCTGAAATTGACTCAAAATTAGAAGGATTTTCAAAACACGATTTTGAATTAATTACCAAATATAATTTAATAAAAAACTTACCTGGTGATTATATTTTTGGAATACCTTTTAAATATTTTTTTCCTGAAATTGAATATGAAAGCGATGAAAAAGAGAAAACAAAACGAGCTAAATATAAGTAATTAGAATTTTACAAAGTTAAACCTCGATTTCAAAAATCGAGGTTTTTCCATTTTTACAAACTCTACTCCTCACTTAAATAAGGATTCAAAATCTCCGCCAATTCATTGAGCCAATAATAATTGTCTTCAAAATTGGTTAGTCCAATTTGGAGGGTTTCGTGTTGTCGCATTACGCCGAGAGCTAAAATGCAATTTACTTGTCTTAAGATTTTAGCCATATCTTCAGGATCTATAATATGGTTAAAAAAATCAATCAGCCTTGTTTCGGCTTCTTTGGAAAGGGTGTTTGAATTCATAATGTCGTAGTATTAGGAATATAAAAACCCTTGCATCTTAGTGTTCCTAACGCCTACGACAGCGTTTACGGTCGTTTCCGATACCGTACACATAATACAAGGGCAAGTCTTGTTCAAATCTAAAGTCGTAATTATAGGAATTTCAAATGTAAGAAAACTTTTTAAAAAGAAAGATTTTTCTTTCAATTATTATATTCCTTTTATCAAATATAAGAAATCTATATTTCAGCAGGCATTTATCGTAGCTTTGTCATTACAAGGAACGAAGCAATCTCATTAACCATAAGTTACAAAGTCTGATTTTGTAAATGTGGTTGCTTCGTTCCTCACAATGACAAACTGTATGAAAAAAAATTACAAAGATTTGTCTTGCTGAGCGAAGTCGAAGCCCGCAATCTAAATCTACAATCTTTGTAGAGCTACTTGCGAAGATTTCTCGTTCCTCGAAATGACAAAATTGGGAATAAGAAATTAAACTAGCTATTATAAAAAAATGCAAGACCAAATTGATCTTGCATTTCTATAATTTTTATAAATCTAAAAGAAAACGACTTTTTACGCTCTCTGACGCTCGTGTATGCCTTCTTTAATTTCTTCCACCATTTTTTTATTAAAAGCGGGTAAATCATTCGGGTTTCGGCTGGTTACTAATCCGTTGTCTACGACAACTTCTGAGTCTTCCCATTGCGCTCCGGCATTTTTCAAATCGTTTTTCACAGAAAAGAACGATGTTACTTTTCGACCTTCTAAAACATCAGCATCTACCAAAATTTGAGGTCCGTGACAAATTGCGGCTACCGGTTTTTTACTTTCAAAAAAGGAACGTACAAAATTTACTGCAGCTTCTTCCCTTCTTAATGAATCAGGATTTATTACTCCTCCAGGCAGAACCAAAGCATCGTAATCGGCTTCATTTGCTTCATCTAATACGACATCAACATTATATTCGTTGCTCCAATTTCCGTCTTTCCAAGCTTTGATAGTTCCAGATTTCAAACTGACGATATCTGCATTCCAACCTTGCTCTTCCAGATAGGCTTTAGGCGATGCTAATTCTGATTCTTCGAAACCGTTTGTGGCTAATATGGCGATATTCTTTTTCATAATTTCAAATATTTAAACGTTATTAATTTTGACTTACCTAAAATTAGTTATTTGAGAAAGCCAGAGAAAATAGACCGTGTTAAAGCTTTCTTTAATAAAAGTTAATTAATTGGAAATCAAATTTTTATTAAAAAATAAAATGAAATTATGTAAAATTTAGGTCAATTTGGTTTACTATTTTATAGGCATTTATGAATCAATCAAGATTTCATTTCTACGGATTTTTTTTTCAGACTTAAAACTCTAACGACATAAAAAACTAAAAAAAAACCTTATTTTAATACAAAAAAAACTTTTAGGGGTAATATCAATAAAATATGCCGTTTTAAATTTACTGACCTCGAGACAAACCAAATACCACTTCTTATGCCACTTACAAAAAAAATTGCGGAATTAATGTCCAAAAAATACAATACCAATATTACTATTTTGGGCGATTACGAGGGCAGCAATCATACTTCGATTCTTGATAATGACAACGGAACAATCTTAGTTGTTTCAGATCGGAATCAGTTTTATTTTAAAGATCGGCATCGCAATCTTTGGCTGTCGGTTCTGGATCCGTTTCAAATAGATGGAAAAAAGCATTTTCCCGAACTTGGAGATTCTTATACGCTCAATCACGGAGTGCAATACAGTTTTACAACACAAGAGGCAATCGTGGAAATGGCTTCTCTCTATTTTGCAAAACATGCAGATTGATGTTGCCTCAATGCTAATTTATTTCGGATTGAAAATGACCAAAAAATTCAAAAGACAAGAAAGCAACCTATCTCAAATCCTTTTTAATAACTAAATATTTCAAGTCTGTTTTTCCTGCATTACTAATTCCATGTTCGGCATTTGGCGGACAATAAAAACTCGTATTCGGGCCTGCTGTAACGGTTTTTCCGTCAAGGAAGAATTGGGCGGTTCCCTCTAAAATGTAGAAAAATTCCTCTTCAGGATGGTGATGCGGCGCATGCGTGGATTTTCCAGGTTCAACAATACTCATTTTTAAAGTGTTTTCTTGAGTAAAATCTTTATTGGCAAACCAATATTGGTAACCTACTTTGGTTTTGGTCGCTTTGTTGATATCAAAATGATTGACACAGTTTTCGATGGTGTATTGCGGAGTCTCTTTTTTAGTTTCCTGACAGAAGGTCTTTTGGAAAAATAAAACAGCGATTGTGGTTTGTATAATAGTTAGCGTTTTCATTTTTTTGTTGTAATGTTACGAAAAATGCTTTTGATAAACTGAAATTAAATAAAATTCTAATTTCATTGCATTTAATATCAGAAATAAAAACTACTTTTAAAACCGCTTCAAAAGCAAGTTTTTAAACCTTTTTATAATGAACCCACTCCAACTTAAAATAAAATCACACTTTTTATTTCTTATTACTTTAACTTTTACAAATTTTATATACGCTCAGTCATTAAAAGAAAAAAGCCATTCCATAATAGCAAAAGGAGCAGTTCTCACAAAACTATCAGACCAATTCAGTTTTACAGAAGGACCTGCTTCAGATAAAAAAGGAAATATTTATTTTACGGATCAGCCGAATAATAGAATCATGAAATGGTCGGTTAATGGCCAACTTTCTGTTTTTATGGAAAATGCAGGAAGAGCCAACGGTTTGTATTTTGATCACACAGGCAATCTTTTGGCTTGTGCCGATGAAAAAAATGAACTTTGGAAAATAGATGAAAACAAAAATTATACTGTAATACTAAACAACTTCGAAGGAAAAAGGCTGAATGGCCCTAATGATCTTTGGGTTGACCCAAAAGGCGGCATCTATTTTACAGACCCTTTTTACCAAAGGGATTACTGGAAACATACCTCGAAAGAAATAGAGAAAGAATGCGTTTACTATTTATCTCCTGATAAATCCAAAATTATTAACGTTGAGAATGATCTTGTAAAACCAAATGGCATTATTGGAACTTCAAACGGAAAAACGTTATACGTTGCTGATATAGCAGGAAACAAAACGTACTCTTATACAATTGAAAGCAATGGCTCTTTAAGTAAAAAAACGCTGTTTACCGAATCGGGTTCAGATGGAATGACAATAGACGAGTCCGGAAATATTTACTTATGCGGAAAAGGAGTTACCATATTCAATCCAAAAGGAGAAAAAATAGCTCATATTGATGTTCTTGAACCTTGGACAGCTAATGTTTGTTTTGGAGGAAAAAAATTTAAAACATTATTTATTACTGCCAGCAAAAGTGTTTATACGATAGAAATGAATGTTCGCGGAATGAAATAATCGATAAATCATCGCTTTTTCAGATTAAAAAAAACTTGAAAATCATCTAAATTTGACTCAAATTTAGTTTGAATTTTGTTTTAAACTAAATTTTACAAAGCACAAAAACTTTCGAAATACCTTATTTTACAAGTATTTTAGCACTCTCTATGATACAATAAGAAAATATTATGATAAAAATATTTTGAAATTCGAAAATCCGCCATACATTTGCCTAACAGTGTTAAACGATTTAATACTTGAATACAATGGCTAGCAAAGATCGAATTTTAAGACAAAAAGAAGAGACAAGAAATAATATTCTTGGCGCTGCTTATGATATCGTAAAAGATGAAGGCTGGAATGGTTTGAGTATGCGTAAAATTGCCGACAGAATCGAATATACTGCTCCTATTATTTATGAATATTTCTCGAATAAAGAAGCAATATTAGAAGAACTGACAGGCAAAGGTTTTATTAAACTGGCTAAAGAGTTACAGACTGCGAAAGACAAGTTTGAAAAACCAGAAGATCAGTTAGAAGCCATGTGGATGACTTATTGGGATTTTGCTTTTACTAATACTGAAATGTATCAACTTATGTTTGGTGTTCAAATGACTTGCTGCGCACAGCGATGTTCGGCTCAGGAAGCACCTTACAAATTGTTTACTCGTGTCATTGCTGAAATTATGAAGGACAGCAATCCTAGTGAAGATATCATAAAACAAAAATATTTTACTTTCTTTTCTGTTATTCATGGTTTAATCGCCATCAACATCATTAATAAAAGTGATATTTTAGAAACCATAAATGCTCAGATTTTGAAAGATGCTATTACTGGTATCATCAAATCTATACAATAAAAAAAATTTTCAATTTTACTTAACAGTGTAAAATGATTTAAACGGGATAACATAGAATCCTTTTTTTTATAACTTTCGCTTAACACTGTTAGAAAATTTAATAAAGGTAATAAAAGCTCTTTTTTTAGACTTTTACTTAACAACGTTAGATAATTTAATACTGATTTAAAATAGAATTGGAAAGGCTTACTGTATGGAAATTTGCGCACATTTACTTAACAACGTTAGATAATTTAATTCAATTAAATATGAATCCCGAGAATGCCAGAATACCAAAGAATTTTATCCGAGAAAATGTTCAACCAATTAAAACCACAATGAAAATGAAAAATGTAATTATAACCAGTTTTATCCTGGCCTTAGTTTTAAGCAGCTGTGCCGACAAAAATCAGGCGCCTACTGCTCCACCCCCACCGGTTTTACCAGTATTGGCTATCACAAGTGCCAACACAACTACTGACTCTGAATATCCTGCTTCAATACAAGGAACTGTTGATGTTGAAATTCGCCCACAAGTGAGCGGAAACCTTGACAGAATTTATGTAGATGAAGGCGCATATGTAAACAAAGGACAAACTTTATTTAAAATCAATGAACGTCCGTATCGTGAGCAGTTAAACAATGCTTTAGCAAGTCTTCACGCAGCAGAAGCGGCTTTAATAAACGCTAATTTAGAAGTTGACAAATTGACTCCCTTAGTTCAGAACAAAGTAGTTTCTGATTATCAATTAAAAACAGCTAAAGCTTCTCAAAAAATTGCTGCTGCCAATATCGAACAAGCAAAAGCAATGGTAGGTTCTGCTAAAATTAATTTAGGATATACCAACGTAACGGCTCCAGTTAGTGGATACATTGGAAGATTGCCTAAAAAACAAGGAAGTTTAGTTTCTGCAACAGATGTTGAACCTTTAACTACTTTATCAGACGTTCACGAAGTATTTGCTTATTTCTCGCTAGGTGAAACTGATTTCATCAACTTTAAAGAGCAATATGCAGGAAGTTCATTAGGCGATAAAATCAAAAAATTACCTCCAGTTACTTTGATTTTAGCTGATAACAATGCCTACCCTCAAACTGGAAAAATCGATATGGTTGACGGTCAGTTTGATAAAACTACTGGTGCAATCACTATTAGAGCAACTTTCCCTAACAAAGGCGGCGTGTTACGTTCTGGAAACACAGGAAGAATCCGTTTAGGATTAAATCACGACGATGCGATTTTAGTTCCTCAGTCGGCTACAGTTGAAATGCAGGACAAAGTATTTGTATTTACTGTAGGCAAAGACAACAAGGTAACTAAAATGCCTATAACTGTTGTAGGTAAAAGCGGCACTAATTATTTAATTAAAGAAGGTGTAAAAACCGGCGACCAAATCGTGTTAAGCGGTATTGACAAACTTCAGGACGGGCAAGCGATTCAGCCTGAAAAATCAACTAAAGTTGCCCAAGTAACTAATCAAAAATAATTCTAAAACACAATGTTCAAAATATTTATACAAAGACCTGTACTGGCAACCGTAATTTCCATTTTATTGGTAATTCTGGGTGTATTGGGTTTAACTAAACTGCCTTTACAACAGTTTCCTGATATTGCGCCTCCATCGGTTTTGGTAACGGCGGTATATCCAGGAGCCAACGCAGAAACGGTTTTACGTTCTGTGGCTCCTTCTCTAGAAGAGTCTATAAATGGTGTAGAAAACATGACTTATATGAGTTCTACTGCCAGTAACGACGGTACTTTGGCTATTACGGTTTTCTTTAAACTGGGTACAGATGCCGATCAAGCTGCGGTAAACGTGCAAAACCGTGTGGCACAAGCAACAAGCCAATTGCCAGCCGAAGTTGTTCAGCAAGGTATTATTACCGCTAAACAGCAAAACAGTTTCATCATGGCTATTGGTATGTATACTGATGACGAAGCCAAATACGATCAAACTTTTGTGGCCAACTATGCACAGATTAATATTATTCCGGAATTAAAACGTATTCCAGGTGTAGGTTCTGCCAGTATTTTTGGTGGTGTAAAAGATTACTCTATGCGTGTTTGGCTGAATCCAACACAGATGTCAGCTTATAAAGTAACGCCAAGCGAAGTTATGGGCGCTATTCAGGACAAAAGTTTGGAAGCGGCTCCAGGTAAATTTGGAGAGCGAAGCAAAGAGGTTTTTGAATACGTTATTAAATACAAAGGAAAATTAACCAAACCAGAAGATTATGAAAATATTGCTATACGTTCTAATGCAGATGGCTCAGTACTTCGCTTAAAAGATGTAGCGAGAGTTGAATTGGGTGCTTACTCTTACAACAGTTTAACTCGTTTAAATGGTAAAAAAGGAATCGTAATTGGGGTTATCCAATTAGCTGGATCCAACTCAAATGATATTCAGATTGCCATTAACAAAATGATGGAAAAAGCTTCTAAAGATTTTCCAAAAGGCATTAAACACAATATTTTCTATAGTACAAAAGTATCTTTAGACCAATCTATCGAACAGGTTGAACATACCTTAATTGAAGCTTTCATTTTAGTATTCATTGTGGTATTTATCTTCTTGCAAGATTTTAGATCAACATTAATCCCGGCTATTGCTGTACCTGTAGCAATTTTAGGAACGTTCTTCTTCATGCAGTTATTCGGATTTTCGATCAACCTTTTAACACTTTTCGCATTAATTCTGGCGATTGGTATTGTGGTCGATGATGCCATTGTGGTAGTCGAAGCGGTGCATGCGAAAATGGAGCACAAACGTTTGTCTCCAAAAATCGCCACCCATGAAGCAATGCACGAAATAACGGGTGCTATTATCTCGATTACGCTGGTAATGGCTGCTGTATTCCTGCCGGTTGGTTTTATGGAAGGCTCAACAGGAGTATTCTATCGTCAGTTTGCCTTTACGATGGCAATTGCAATTGTAATTTCGGCTGTAAATGCCTTAACATTGAGTCCAGCGCTTGCTGCATTATTCTTAAAAGATAATCACGGAGCACACGATCACAATGAACCTTATCAGAAAAAAGGATTTAAAGAAAAATTCTTCAGTGCTTTCAACAGCAGTTTTGAATCGCTTACCAATCGTTACGTTGGCGGAATTAAATTCTTAATCAGAAGAAAATGGTTGAGTTTAGGCGGATTAGCTTTAATTACTTTGGCAACAGTAGTGATGGTAAAAACAACTCCTTCTGGGTTTATTCCAACAGAAGATCAAGGATTTATTGCGATTGCTGTAAATACTCCATCTGGAACATCATTAGACGGAACTCAAAAAGTAATGACAGAAGCTGAGAATACTTTAAAAGCATTAGACGCTTCTCGATTTGTAACCGCAATTTCAGGTTTCAACTTGTTGACCAACTCTACGAGCCCATCTTCTGCAGTAGTTTTCGTATTGCTTAAACCAAACGAAGAACGTGGAGAAATAAAAAATATTGACGAAATCATGAATCAGGTTCGCGGTAAACTGGGATCTATTTCTGGAGGAAGTTTCTTCGTATTCAGTTTCCCAACCGTTCCAGGATTTAGCAACGTTGAAGCGTTGGATTTAGTGCTGCAAGATAAAACAGGAGGAAAACTGGATAAATTCAGTGGAGTTTCTCAGAATTTTATCGGAGAATTAATGAAACGTCCTGAGATTGCCGTTGCCTTTACTTCTTTCAAAGCCGATTATCCACAATTGCAATTGGAAGTTAACGACGAAAAAGCAAATCAATTGGGTGTTAATGTAAAAGACATTTTACAAACGATGCAAGCTTACTTTGGTAGCGCACAAGCATCTGACTTTAACCGATTTGGTAAATATTACCGTGTAGTGGTTCAGGCAGATATTGAAGACAGAGCCGATCCGACTTCGATTGACAGAGTTTTTGTAAAAAACAAAACAGGCGAAATGGTGCCGATAAATACTTTAGTAAAACTGACTCGTATTTATGGTTCTGAAACCGCTTCTAGATATAATTTGTTTAACTCAATTTCAATTAATGCGATTCCGAAACCAGGATTTAGTTCCGGAGATGCCATTAAAGCTATTGAAGAAGTAGCAGCACAACAATTGCCTGCAGGTTACGGGTTTGAATTCTCGGGCCAAACGCGTGAGGAGATTTCGTCAGGAGGACAATCGGCAACTATATTCTTACTGTGTTTGATATTCGTTTATTTCTTACTTGCTGCACAGTACGAAAGTTACATTTTGCCTTTGGCAGTAATCTTGTCAATTCCTGCAGGTATTTTTGGAGTATTCGCTGCTATTGGTTTAACAGGAATTCAAAACAACATTTACGTACAAGTTGCACTTGTCATGCTGATCGGACTTCTCGCTAAAAATGCCATTTTGATTGTGGAATTTGCAGCACAGCGAAGAAGATCAGGACAAGGATTAGTGGCAGCTTCAATTATGGCAGCAAAATTACGTTTGCGACCAATTATCATGACGTCTCTTGCTTTTGTGGTGGGATTAATACCAATGATGAGTGCCAAAGGTCCATCAGCACAAGGTAACCACTCCATCAGTATCGGGGCAGCTGGAGGGATGCTTTCAGGAGTAATTCTAGGTTTGTTCATCATCCCTGTCTTATTCATCATTTTCCAGCATTTACAAGAAAAAGTGAGCGGAAAACCAATCGCTGTAATTCATAACGAAGAAAAATAATAAATGGAAAACTATATCACAACCATACTTGTCGCCATCATATTTGGCATCGGATATATATCGTACAGAATCTCAAGAGATCTTGAAACTAGAAAAGATACTTGCACAGAAATTTAATCTGCTAGTGAGATTTAAAAAAATATATTTTAACACCTAGAGACATAGAATTGTATGTCTAAAAGAGAGATTAGAAGAAAACTAGTTTCAACACATAGCAAAACTATGTGCATTGAAAACAAGTGAAACGCCTTTCTAGAGCCTCAAAAAACTATGTCTCTATGTGTTTAAAAGAATAAACCCAACGGGTAGAAATTTAATAAAAAGACTAATGAAAAATCATATAACCAAAATCGTGACCTTCGCCATTCTGATCACGACTTTAATATCCTGTAAAGTCTCTAAGGATATTGAAACTCCAAAAGATGCATTTCCTGACAATTTCAGGAATGCATCCGTTTCGAGTGATACAACCAGTATTGCGGATGTGGAGTGGAAAAATTTCTTTACAGAAAAAGATATTATCAAATTAATTGACAGCGCCGTTGCGAGAAACAACGACCTTCAGATTGCTGAAAAGAACATCGAAATTGCACAATACCGTTTTACACAGTCAAAATGGGGAAATGTGCCTCAAGTTAACTTACTCGTTAATGCCAGTACAAGCAATCCGTCAGACAATAGTTTTACAGGATTAAACTTAAATCAGGCCATTGGCGCCAAACATATTGACGACTATTCTGCTGGAGCTTCTCTTTCTTGGGAAGCTGATATTTGGGGAAAGATCAGAAACCAAAAGAAAGGGGCTTACGCAGGATATCTTCAATCTGAAGAAGTAAAAAAAGCATTGCAAACCAATATTGTGGCTAATGTTTCTAGAGGATATTATAATCTTTTGATGTTAGACGCACAATTGGACATTGCCAAACAAAATTTACGTTTAAATGATAGTACAACAAATATTATCAAATTAAAATACGATGCTGGTCAGGTAACCAATTTAGCGATTCAACAATCTGAAGCACAGAAATTAAACTCAGCGCAATTGATTCCACTATTGGAACAAAATATTGCTATTCAGGAAAATGCTTTGAGTGTTTTAACAGGTTCTTTTCCTAATTCTAAAGAAAGAACGGTTCGTTTAAGCGCACTTGAAGTGAAACACAATACAGCAATCGGAATTCCGTCTGCCTTAGTAAGCAGAAGACCTGATGTAAAAAGCGCCGAATTGGCTCTTAAAGTTGCCAATGCAAATGTCGGTATCACGAAAGCGGATTTATACCCAGCTCTCAGAATTACGGCTCAAGGCGGCGTAAACTCTTTTGAAACCAGCAATTGGTTCAACATTCCAGCTTCTTTATTTGGAACTGTTGCAGGAGGTTTAACACAACCGCTTTTGAATAACAAAAGACTTAAAACGCAATATAATATTGCTTTAGCAGAAAGAGAAAAAGCCGTTTTAGCTTTTAGACAATCGGTTTTGGTTGCGGTAAGCGAAGTTTCTGATGCTTTGGTTAAAGTAGAAAAATTACAGCAGCAAGAAACTTTCTTGAAAGAAAAAGTAAAAACATTACAGCAGGCTATTAAAAATGCAAATCTTTTGTTCAAAAATGGTTTGGCAGAATATCTTGAAGTTTTAACAGCTCAAGCGAATCTTTTGCAAAGCGAATTGGAACTTGCTGATATTAAAAGACAACAGCTTACAGCCAATACAGATTTATACCGCGCTTTAGGCGGAGGCTGGAAATAATACCTCGTTACATTACCCGTTAATTATTTATTTTTTGAGATGAAAACGCTGTGGGACTTAGGTTTCATGGCGTTTTTTGTTTTTGCCACAAAGGTGCTAGGATGCGAAGTTTTTTTTGTTTGCCACGAATCGCACGAATTTTCACTAATTTCTTTTCTCTCTAATTATAAAAATAATTCGCGAAAATTCGTGAAATTCGTGGCAATAAACTTTATGCCTTAGTCCCGATAGCTATCGGGATCGTGGCAAAAACAAAACAATCTATGACCTTCAACAAAGAAACATACCTCAACAATCTAAAATTATATTTCGAAAGTTACGCTCCTATCTCTGAAAAGTCATGGAAATCAATTGAAAACTTAACACATTTCCAGACCGTCAAAAAAGGAGAAATAGTATTAGAAAATGGGGAAATCTGCAAAAATCTCTATTTTATTGCAAAAGGAATTTTACGAACTTTTATTACAGACGAACAAGGAAATTTCTATAACAAAAACCTTTTTCTCGAAAACAAACTGGCATGCTCTAAAGTTTCATCAATACTGCAAACTCCTTCTAGTTTTACGATCGAAGCTTTAGAAGATTGTATTTTAATCAGACTTAATTACAAAAAATATATCCAGTTGATTAGCGAAAATGATGATCTTAAAACCTTCTACATTGCCTATTTAGAGAAAAACTGGATTATAGAAAAAGAACAAAGAGAAGTCGCGCTAGTTATGCAGAATGCGACAGAAAGATACCTTAATCTTCTTGAAACGCACCCAACAATCGCCGATCGGGTTCCGTTATTGCATATTGCTTCACATTTAGGCATTACGCCAACGCAGTTAAGCCGAATCAGAAAAAGTCTGGAAAAAGATTCGTGAATCAACATATGTAAAGGCTTTTCTAAGAGAACCAATTTATCTTTGTGTTATAATTAAAACTCGTCATAAAAATGGACCATATAAACCTCATTAAAGACAATATTGACAATCTAACCACTCTTTGGAAAACTGTTGCAACTCCGCTCCTTTCTTATCATAAAAATGATCCTTTTGAATTTTCTCAAATAAAAAACTCAGGCTGGCCAAATAGATTATGGTCTAGAGAAGATATTACCGAAGAAAACTTTCTGCAGATTCAGGAAACGATGGAGAAAAATCCAGGTTTGGTTATTCCGTATTGGGATATTTTTGGAAGCAATTCTAAAGAAATTTTCGAGAAAAATGGCTTTCATATCCGAATTCAGCTTGTAGCGATGGCTTTAAAACTGGGAGAAAAATTTCCGCTTCAAAACAATCTTACTTTCAAGAGAGTTTTAAATGAAGAAGATGCCAAAACCTGGTCAGATATTTATCCAATGTCTTTTAGTTATGTAATCAGCAAAGAAACCTTGATTGCTAATTACGAAAATGCAAAGTTTTATTTAGTTCATTTTGAAGGAAAAGCGATTGGAACGCTTACTCTTTTTCAAACCTACAAAACAATGGGAATTCACGGTGTCGGCGTAATCCCAGAAATGCGCAAAAGAGGTTTCGCAGAAGAAATCATGAAATTTGCTATCAATGAAGCTATTGATGCCAATTGCGAATATGCGCAACTGCAAGCTTCTGCATTAGGAAAAGGCATTTATACGAGATTAGGTTTTGAGGATTTGTTTACGATTACGAATTATCAACTGAGTTAAATTCCAAATTTTAAAATCCAAATTCCAATTCGGTCGCGAAGTCGCAATTTTTTTTTAGCTCTCGCAGATTTGGCAGATTAAGCAGATTAGATTTTTTAATAAATAATCTGCCAAATCTACGAGAAACAAATCCTTTAAATCTTTTGAATCTGTGGCTTTAAAATAAAAACTTTACGCCTTTGCGTCTTTGCGAGAACTATTTTCAATCTAAAATCTAACTTCTAAAATCTAAAATCAAGAATGTCCCAAATGCCCCCAAAATAGTCATAAATAGGTATTTTGTTAAAAAATAAGAATAGTACATTTGTAATACATTAACTAATAATCTTTTAAACAAATACCCAATGAAGACAACCAAAATCATTTTCTGGACTACTACTATTTTAATCTTTTTATTTGAAGGCGTTATGCCGGCATTGACTTCTCAAACAGAATTAGCCAAAGAAGGAATCAAACATTTGGGTTATCCAGAATATTTCGGAAATGCATTAGTCGTGTTTAAAATCCTTGGCGTTTTAGCTTTGATTATTCCGCAAGTTCCTGGACGAATCAAAGAATGGGCTTATGCAGGATTTGCTTTTGATTTCATTTTTGCTTCCATAAGCCATTTTGCGGTTGACGGAATCGGTTTTCAAGGATTCTTTCCTTTAATTGTTTTTGCAGTTTTAATTATTTCTTATGTAACATATCACAGAATACAACGTTATAAAAATATAGCGCTCTAAAAGTCAAAACTTTATGATTGAAGTTTTTAAAACAAATGTTCAAGAAGAATCTCAATGCAACATCATCATTGAGAAGCTTCTTGAGCACTATCCCGACGGCTCGATCAACTTCGATTTAGAAGATTGTGACAAAATCCTCCGCATTCATGCACCCGCCATTTCGAATACAAAAATTATCGACATTTTAAATTCGCACGGTTACTTCTGCGAAGTGCTTCCTTAAAAATTAACACTTCTCAAATACCTGAATTATAGCATTTTAATATTTTTTATTGTATATTTGAAGGAGTATCATTTCCCCTAATTCTATAAATTTAATTTCGCCAGATTATGTACTGAGGTTTTCTTAACCAATCGGTAAACCTATACTGTCGAATTTTCAATTTCTAAAATTAAAAAAATGAAGAGCGCTATTCAAAATACCATACTGGAAACCTACAGTAAATTGGGCGACTTACTTTCTTCTTTTTCAAAAGAAGAAATCAATGTTGTTCCGTTTGAAGGAAGCTGGACGGCTGGACAAACCGTACAGCACTGTATTCTAGCCTGCTCAGGTCTTACCATGCTATTTGCTGGAAAAACCGAAAAAACCAATAGAGAACCTGACGAAAATGTAAAAGGACTCGACTCCATCTTTTTAGATTATACTACTAAATACCAATCACCCGAAAACATAAAACCTCCTGCCATTGAGTATGAAAAAGGCACTCTGCTGGCTTCTGTAAAAAAAATACAAAATGATTTGTTTGAAGCTGCAGAAACTTACGATTTAACACTGACATGCTTGGATGCTAAAGTACCTGGTTTTGAATATTTCACGATTTACGAATGGCTTCATTTTGCCATTGTGCACACGCAGAGACATACGCAGCAGTTAAAATCGATTTACGAACATATTAAAAAACAATAAATCAGTATTTAACTCAAAACAATTTTTATGAGATCAAAAGTTAGAACCATTGTTTCATCTGGTTTAGTTGCAGGGACATTAGATATTACTGCCGCTATTTTGATTTATGCAGGAATATTACATAAAACAACAGCAGAAAAAATTTTACAATCTATTGCAAGCGGAATTTTTAAAAAAGAGGCTTATACAGCAGGAACAGAAATGACTTTTGTGGGTTTGGGACTTCATTTCTTAATTGCTTTTATTTTTGCTTGGTTTTATTTTAAGATTTTCCCTTATATCCCATTTTTTAAAATAAACACTTTACTCTCAGGAGTTTCTTATGGCTTCTTTATTTGGGTTGTAATGAATCTTGTGGTTCTCCCCATCGTATTTCCAGTTTTACCAGAAAAAAAACTAGATTTTCCGCTATTGCTTTCTATACTTATTGTGATTTTTTGTGTAGGGATTCCGATAGCATTTATAACTCGGAAATATTATGCAAAATGGTACTGATTGAAGGGACAAAGTTGCAAAGAGACAAAGTTAAAAAGGTTAAAATACTTTACACTTTGTAACTCTGGAACTTTGGTACTTTGTCCCCTTAAAATCAAACTTTTCTTCTTCCTGTTATTAATGATATAATAAATAGTACTAAAAAGATGAAGAATAAAACCTTTGCAATACTTGCGGCTCCAGCGGCAATTCCGCCAAAACCAAAAATTCCGGCTATAATAGCCAAAATGATAAATATAACTGTCCAACGTAACATAATATTTTATTTTTAAGTTCTTAATATGACTGTTTTATAAGCCTTTTTTGTTTATCTCAAAGTTCTTTTATTCCTACAAATCTTGTTAACTCTATGCGCTTTATTATTATCTCAATAAAACTAAAACAACACCAGAACCCACGCCACTTTCACTATTATTTCAAAGCCTTACAGAATTACCATGTTTATGCTTTTGAGTTAATTTTTTGATTGATTGGATTAATTGCCGCTTCCATCTCAAAGTAATTTTAGATAAAATTTTTAAGGGTAATGGAAGAAGCTAGGAAACATGGTGTCATCTTAGAAAAAACAGATCGGGCTTTTGAGGAATTAGGTGTTTTAAATCCTGCCATTTATCAAGACGGAAATACTGTACACATGTTTTACAGAGCGGCCAAAAGAGGAAATTTTTCAACCATTGGATATTGTCGTTTTGAAGGTCCAACTACATTAGTTGAAAGAAGCACTCAGCCGGTTTTTGTGCCAGATTACATTTATGAGATTCATGGTGTAGAAGATCCGAGAATTACTAAAATAGACGACAGGTTTTACATGACTTACGTTACTTATGATGGAATTAACGCTTGTGGCGCTTTGGCAGTTTCAAAAGATTTAAAAATTTTTAAGAAGAAGGGAATTATAACGCCAAAATTTATTCTTAACGAATTTACAAATCTTATTAGAAAGCATTTACAGAATCCGAGCATTGCAAAGATCTTAGCTTTTAATACGGAAAGAAATTATCCGCTTACGGAAACTATTAAAGAGAATCTGTTTGTATGGGATAAAAATGTGGTTCTTTTTCCGAAGAAATTTAATGGAAAGTTTGTTGCCCTGCATCGCTTATTTCCATCCATTCAGATTTTTTCGTTTGAAAAGAAATCAGAACTGACAGAAGATTTTTGGAAAAACTATTTAAAAAATCTTCTCGATCATATTGTAATGGAGCCAAAATATGATCACGAAACAAGTCATATTGGTCCTGGAGCCCCGCCGATAGAAACAGCAGACGGCTGGCTTTTAATTTATCATGCTGCTGAAAGGAGAGAGAAAGGTTTGGTTTATCATGCCGCAGCTGTTTTACTGGATTTAGAAGATCCGTCAAAAGTTATTGCAAGACTGCCAAAACCCATTATCACTCCTTCAGAATATTACGAAAGACATGGCTATGTCAATTATGTGGTTTTCCCGACAGGGACTGCCATTTTTGATGACCAACTATATATTTATTATGGCGCTGCCGATGATAAGATTGCGGTGGCATCTCTGAACCTTAACGAGTTATTAACCGAATTAAAAATGAACTCTCATGAAAACAATATCAAATAAATCAAAAATCGTTTTTTTATCTACTTTTCCGCCTACGCAATGTGGCATAGCAACCTATACTCAAGATACCATCAAAGGAATCACAGATGTTTACGGTAAATCTATCAAATGCGAAATATGTGAACTTGTTGATAAACCCAAAGATCAGCCAACGCAGGCATTTACCTTAAACACTAAAAATCGAGAAGAATACGCTAAAGTTGCCGAGGAAATTAATCAAGATGAAACTGTGAAATTAGTGCATATTCAGCATGAATTTGGTTTGTTTTCAGGAAATTACGGTGACCATCTCTTAGATTTTTTAAATGTTATTAAAGCGCCTGTTACATTTACGTTTCATAGCGTAATTCCGAATCCGAATGACGAATTGAGAACATTCGTAAGACTGCTATTGGACTACAGCAATTCGGTTTTTGTGATGACTAATAAATCGAAAGAAATTTTAATCAAAGACTACGATATCAATGAAGAAATAATTACTTGCGTGCCTCATGGAACTCATATTGTGATATACGAAACTCCAGAACAGGCAAAAGAAAAATTAGGAATTCAAGATAGATTGGTTTTGGCTACTTTCGGACTTTTGGGCGAAGGTAAAAATATAGAAACGGGCTTACAGGCTCTGCCAAAAATTATCGAAAAAGCGCCAAATGCTTTGTATCTTATTATTGGCAAAACACACCCTAACTTAATTAAAGACGGAATTGACACGTATCGTGATAAATTGGAAGGTTTAGTTAAAGAATTAAATCTTCAAGACAATGTACGCTTCATTAATAAATATTTGGATACCGATGAGCTCTTAGAATATTTAAAAGCAACTGATATTTATATGTTTACGTCAAAAGACCCGAATCAGGCAGTGAGCGGCACATTTGCTTACGCGATGAGTTGTGCGTGTCCAATCGTGGCATCTAAAATTCCGCACACCAAAGAGGTTTTAACTCCAGATTCTGGAATTTTATGTGATATTGGAGATGCTGATCAATTTGCGGCCGCAGCAATTAAATTGATTGAAGATGAGAATTTAAGACACGAAATGGGAATTAATTCATTTACCAAAATGAGAGCTTCATCATGGGAAAATGTTGCCATCACGCAAATGAATACTTATAAAAACCTATTCAAAAATCCTTCAGAAATTAAATACAGCTACCCTCCTATTCAGCTGAAACATATCAAAAAACTGACTACAGAATTAGGAATTATTCAGTTCAGTAAAATTTCTATTCCAGATTTAGATTCTGGATATACTTTAGATGATAATGCAAGAGCTTTAATAGCGTTTTGCATGCATTATAAACTGACTCAAGACAAAGATGATCTCGCTTATATCTTAATTTATTTAGATTTCATTCAGCGCTGTCAGAAACCAAAAGGAGATTTTATCAATTATGTCGATAAGGAAAACCGCGAACATATTGAGCAAAATGCCGAAGTAAATCTTGAAGATTCAAATGCAAGAGCCATTTGGGCTTTAGGAACTGTTGTTTCTATGTCGGATATTCTCCCAGAAGCCATTACCAAAAAGGCAACCAAATGTTTATTGCATACCTTAAAATGGGCTGAAAATATCCAATCGCCTCGTTCAATTGGTTTTGCTACAAAAGGCTTGTATTTATACCATTCAACCATTCCGAATTTGTATGTTGCAGCTATCATCAATAAGCTAAATGCAAAATTGCTGGCGAATTACGAAGACACTGCCACAGAAGATTGGCAATGGTTTGAAAATTATCTGACGTATGGAAACAGCATTTTGCCAGAATCAATGCTTTACGCTTATTTAATTACCAATAAACCAGTTTACAAAAAAGTAGCATTGGACTCTTTAGATTTCTTGATTTCAAAAACGTTTATAAAAGGAACATTCAAAGCTATTTCAAACCAAAGCTGGCATCATAAAGGCTCAGAACCAAGCCAGTACGGAGAACAGCCAATTGATGTTACCTACACAATTCAGACTTTAAATGCATTTTATAATGCCTTTAAAAATCCAGAATACAAAAAGAAAATGAGAGCCGCATTTAACTGGTTTTTAGGAAAAAATCATTTGAACCAGATTATGTATAATCCAGTAAGCGGTGGTGGTTACGACGGACTTGAGAAACATAACGTCAATCTAAATCAAGGTGCAGAATCTACAGTTTGCTATTTAACCGCAAGATTATTAATGGAAAAACTGGCCATGTCACAATCACGTGTCATTCCTTTAATGAAATCACGAAGCGGCATTGCTATAAATTTATAACAAAAGAAATTGAAGCTAACCAAATACTTCTCTTAAACCCTGAAAATCCCTTTCTTAATGAAAGGGATTTTTTGTTTATAAAATATATCGAAATAAATTTGCCTACCTACTAATAGGTAGTATCTTTGTCGTAAAAATTATCGCTATGACTACAAAAGAAAATATTATAGATAAAGCAGATCAATTTATTCGAGATAAAGGCTACAATGCCTTTAGCTTTAAAGATATTTCTAATGATATAGGCATAAAAACGGCTTCTATTCATTATCATTTCCCAACAAAATCAGATCTTGGCGTAGCGACCATTAAGGAACATATTGCAAGATGTGAAGCTTTAAAGAAAAAAGTTGCCAATGAGTCTCCATTAGTAAGACTTCAAGCTTTCTTAGAGGTTCAGACACAAATCAAAAAGGAAAATAAGGTCTGTATAGTTGGATCATTAGCTACAGACTTAAATACACTGGACAATTCCATAAAAACAGAACTTCAGAAATTTGCCCAAATTGTAATCAATTGGCTAACTGAAATTTTAATCGAAGGAAAAGAACTTAACCAATTTGCCTATGAAATGTTACCTAGAACAAAAGCCATAATGATAATTACCAATATGGTCGCAATCGTCCAGCTATCAAGACTAACAAGCGGCGATGATTTTGAATTGGTAAAAGAAACAATATTAACAGAATTAAGACCTAAGAAATAATGAAAAGAGTCGTCATAACAGGATTAGGGGCAGTAACTCCGATTGGAAATAGTGTTCAGGAATATTGGAATTCATTAATAAATGGAGTAAGCGGCGCCGCTCCAATTACAAGATTTGATACAACACATTTCAAAACTAAATTTGCATGTGAAGTTAAAAACTTTGATGCACAGCATATTTTCGAAAAAAATGAGATTAGGAAATACGATCTTTTTACGCAGTATGCTCTGCATGCTACAGACGAAGCCATAAAAAATGCTAATATCAATTTTGAAAACTTAAATAAAAACAGAATTGGTGCAATATGGGGCTGCGGCGACGGAGGTATTTCAACTTTTGAAGAACAATTTGGAGAATATAAACTAGGAAATGGATCTCCACGATTTAGTCCTTTTTTTATACCAAAAAGAATTGTTAATATAGCTTCGGGAGTTATTTCTATTAAATATGGTCTTCGAGGAATAAATTACACTACAGCTGCGGCTTGTTCTGCGAGTAATACTTCGATCATAGATGCATTTAATTACATTCGCTGGGGCAAAGCCGATATGATTATTAGCGGCGGTTCTGAGGCTTCGGTTTCAGAATCGTCAATTGGAGGTTTCAATGCTTCAAAAGCATTGTCTACATTAAATGAAGATTACACCAAAGCTTCACGCCCTTTTGATATCACAAGAGATGGATTTGTTTTGGGCGAAGGAGCCGGAGTTGTCATCTTAGAAAGCTATGAACATGCTATAAAACGAAATGCAGTAATCCTAGCCGAAATTGTTGGTGGCGGATTAGCTGCCGATGCCTACCATTTAACAGGAACTCATCCTGAAGGTGAAGGTGCCGTGTTAGGAATGGAACTTGCTTTAGAAGAAGCTGGAATTACACCAAATCAAATTGATTACATTAACGCCCATGCAACTTCTACTCCAACTGGCGATTTAAGTGAACTTAAAGCTGTTGAAAAAGTATTTGGAATAAATCCAAACACGAATATAAGTGCCACAAAATCAATGACTGGACATTTACTTGGCGGTGCAGGAGCAATTGAAGCAATTGCCTGCATAAAATCTGTTCAAGAAAATATTGTACCACCAACTATAAACACTCAAAACGTAGAAGGAGATTTTGCAGACAAATTTAATCTAACTCTTGGAAAAGCACAATCAAGAGAAGTGAATTATGCAATGAGTAATACTTTTGGATTTGGCGGTCATGTAGCCAGTTCTATATTTAAAAAATTTACAGAATAATATTTAGCTAAAAAAGTAAAAATCAATTTAGATCCCTTTCGTAATGAAAGGGATTTTTTGTTTGGTCTCGAAACGTCGATTTATTTGAATTATTGCGTGTTTATGAAAATTATATAAGGCTTCAAAAAAGTTGTGTAATATATTTTAACAAGTATAGGGTTAACTTTCGTATAGAATTTAATGAGTTGAAAAAAACTGTTAAATAATTGATTTTCAAATTACATAATTCACACTAAAAACAAAACCGTTTTGATTCTCAATATTAAAAATACATTCGCCGAAATTGGAGAGACGACTATATTCGCCAAGAGGTTCTTTAAGGAAGTTTTGATTCCTCCTTATGAGACCAAAGAGTTTCTCAGACAATGTTATGTCATTGGCTATAGATCTCTCCCACTCGTTGCTATCACAGGCTTTATTATGGGGCTGGTGCTTACGCTTCAATCACGCCCAACATTGGTGAAATTTGGTGCCGAATCTTGGCTTCCTGGAATGGTGGCGCTTTCGCTAATAAGAGAAATTGCTCCAGTAATCACTGCTTTGATTTGTGCAGGAAAAATTTCCTCTGGAATCGGTGCCGAACTAGGATCGATGAAAGTTACAGAACAGATTGACGCCATGGAAGTGTCAGCGGTAAATCCGTACAACTATTTGGTAGTGACCAGAGTTTTAGCCTGTACTTTGATGGTTCCTATTTTGGTATTTTTTGCAGATGCCATTGGAATTATTGGCGGTTATGTAGGCATTAACATTCATGGCGATGTCAACTTTTACCGCTTTTTAACCCAGATTGTACAGTCTTTAGAATACTTAGATCTGCTTCCAGCCACTCTCAAAACTTTCTTCTTTGGATTTTTTATCGGAATTATTGGCTGTTACAAAGGTTTTAATGCTTCTAACGGAACAGAAAGCGTGGGACAAGCTGCCAATTCTGCTGTGGTAACAGCATCGTTGAGCATTTTTATTATCGATATGGTCGCTGTACAAATAACCGATTTATTCTTTTAAAATGATGAAGGAAAAATTACATAAAGAACCTAAAACAAAAGAAAAAGATCAGACTCCAATTATCGAGATTAAAGATCTGCATAAAACTTTTGGTAAAGATAATGCCGTTTTAAAAGGCGTAAATCTCACTTTGAATAAAGGCGAAGATTTAGTGGTTTTAGGACGTTCGGGCTCTGGAAAATCGGTTACCATAAAATGTATTGTGGGATTGATTGAACCAGACAAAGGCGAAATTAAAGTTTTTGATCAAAACGTTCTTAATATCTCAAAAAGCGAGCTGAATGAAATTAGAGTCCGAATCGGATTTTTGTTCCAAAGCGGAGCACTTTACGATTCGATGTCAGTTAGAGAAAATCTAGCTTTTACATTGACCAAACACAAACGAGATTTAAGCCCTGAAGAAGTTGAAAACGAAGTAATGGAAGCGCTAGAAAATGTAGGACTGGCAGATGCCGTAGATAAAATGCCGTCTGAACTTTCGGGTGGTATGAGAAAAAGAATTGGCTTGGCTCGCACTTTAATCTTAAAACCAGAAATCATTTTGTATGACGAACCCACAACGGGTTTGGACACTATAACATCAAGAGAAATAAGTGAATTGATTCTGGACATTAAACACAAACAAAAAACCTCTTCGATTATTATCACCCACGATATGGCCTGCGCAAAAATGACCGCCGACCGAATTGTGGTTTTAAAAGAGGGGGTGATTCACGCCGAAGGAACATACGAAGAATTAGAAAAAGACGAAGACGAATGGGTACGCTCATTTTTTGAATAAAGCAAAATAAATAATAGAAATCATGGAAAAGCAATCTGGATATACTTGGAAATTGGGAATGTTTGTAACGATAGGTTTACTGCTTTTTATAATGGCCGTATACTTTATCGGAAAGCAGCAAAATCTTTTCGGATCTACCTTTCATATTACTTCTCAATTTAAAACGGTAAGCGGTTTAGAAGTCGGAAACAATGTTCGTTTCTCTGGAATTAATGTGGGAACCGTAGAACAAATTCAGCTAAAAAATGACTCAACAGTCGTAGTGGTTTTAGTAATGAAGGAAGAAGTTCGAAAATTTATTAAAACCGATGCAACAGCCAGTATTGGTTCAGATGGTCTAATGGGCGACAAAGTGCTGACCATTTCACCCGGCGCCAAATCTAAAAAAGTTATCGAAGACAACGGACAGATTGCTTCTGTTGACGGAATTGAAATGCAGGATCTGATGAAAAGCGTGAAGAAAAGTGTAGATAATGTCGGTATCATTTCTGAGGAACTTGCCATTTTCAGCCACAGCATGAACAATGGGAACGGTGCTTTAGCAAGATTGGTGAAAGACGATAAAATGGCCAACAGCGTTTCGAATACGCTTTCTAATCTAGAAACTGGAACAAAAGGTTTCAGCGAAAATATGGAAGCTGCAAAAAGTAATTTCCTTTTTAGAGGTTACTTCAAGAAAAAAGAAAAGGAGAAAAAGGAGAAGGCTGAGGAAAGAAAAGAAAAACAAGAGGAAGCGAAAAAAGAGAAACAAGAAGCAAGACAAGAGAAGCAAGAGGAACAGGAAAAAGCTGCCAAGGAAAAGGAACAGAAAGAGAAAGAAGAACAGCAAAAACAGGAAGAGGCCAAAAAATAATTCCAAATTTTAAGTTCCAAAATTCCAATTCTCATTTATGCTTTCCTAAGCGTATGTTTCACAATTTATAATTCACAATTTATAATTCACAATCAAAAAGTATATGCCTAGTTCAATAAAACATACCGCCTTAAAAGTCTTAAAAATTACTGGAATTACGATTGCAGTGATTCTGTTTTTGCTGTTTATTATTCCACTGCTTTTTCCCGGAAAAATTGCCTCAGAAGTAAAGAAAATTGCCAACGAACGTCTGGATACCAAATTGGAATTTACTAAATCTAAGCTGTCATTTTTTACACATTTCCCTTCACTAACTGTTGCTCTTGATGATTTGTCATTAACGGGTTCTAAGCCTTTCAGCAATGATACATTGCTAAAAGCAGATCAGGTCGCTTTTGGAATTGACATTAAGAGATTGCTTTTTGATAACGAAGTTAAAATCAACAAACTGTATGTTTCTGATGCTTTGATTAATGTAATGGTCAATGAAAAAGGTCAGGCCAATTATAACATTTATGTAGCTCCTGAAGACAGAGATAAAAAAGAAGATCCGAATGCTCCTGAAGAAGGAACTGCAATTCGACTAGAACGCATTGATTTACAAAACTGTCATGTAAAATATAACGACCGTTCCGCAAAGATTTTGGTTGACGCAAAAGGTTTTAATTACATCGGAAAAGGAAATTTGAGTGAAGATATTTTTGACCTCGCAACCGATGCCAAAATTGATAATCTAGATTTCTTTTATGATCGAACTGGCTATTTGAGAAGAAAAAAAGTGAGCGCCGATTTAATTACCCGCATCAATACGCATGCACTTACCTTTATTCTTCAAAAAAATGAACTTCATATCAATAAACTGCCTCTAAAATTTACAGGTTTATTTACCATTTTAAGAGACGGATATAAAATCAATATAAAAGCAGCTTCTGAAAATACAACTGTAAAAGATTTACTGTCTGTAATGCCTCCCGAATATTTAACGTGGCTTGAAAAAACAGAAATTTCAGGAAGAAGCGATTTGCTTCTTAGTTTTAAAGGAGATTACAACGTTCAGAAAAAACAAAAACCAAACTTAGCTTTTAATTTAAAAATCAACGAAGGTTCGGTAAATTATAAAAATGCTCCTGTACCTTTAACTGATTTTCAAATGAATTTGAATGCCATGCTCCCGTCTCTGGATACGGAACAATTGCTGGTTAATTTGAGAACATTGAAATTTAAAGTTGGCGAAAAAGATTATTTTAATGCTTATCTGCACAGCAAAGGTTTAAGCGAAATGTCGATAAATGCAAGCGTAAAAGGTGCTTTAGACCTTGCTGTAGTAGATGCTGCCTTAGGGCTTGAAAACATGGATTTAAAAGGAATTTTAAAAACCGATATTCAGGCTCGCGGGCTTTTTAGCACTTCAAAAAAATTATTCCCAAAAACTATTGGCGGTATTTCTTTGCGAAACGGATGGCTAAAAACAAAGTATTATCCAAATCCTATTACCAATATCACTTTTATAGCCAATATGCTGAATAAAGCGGGAACTTATCAAGATTTGATCATTGCTGTGGCACCTTTCTCTTTCGCTTTTGAAGGAAACCCGGTTTATGTCAATGCTACATTATCCGATTTTAGCGATTTGGCTTATAATGCAAAGATTAAAGGCGAGTTGAATGTGGGCAGAATCTATCAGGTATTCTCACAAAAAGGTTTGGATTTAACAGGTTATGCCAAAGCTGATCTTTCTTTAAAAGGAAAACAAAGTTATGCCACAACGGGTCAGTATGACAAACTAGATAATAAAGGAACTTTACTTTTAAAAAATATAAAAGCAACCTCCGAGTTGTTTCCGAAAACGTTCTTTATCAAACAGGGAAATTTCCGTTTTCAGAACGAAAAAATGTGGTTTGAAAAATTCAATGCTGCTTATGGAAAATCAGATTTTGATATCAATGGCTATCTGTTGAACACCATTAATTACTTCTTAGAATCAAAAGGAACTTTAAGCGGTAATTTCAATCTGAAATCAAAATTGATTAACGTGGATGAATTTATGGCGCTCAAAGAAGGAGAAAATAATGATCGAGACATTAAAGTGGAATATGCCAAAGAAGATCATCCGAAAATGAGCGGTGTGGTCATTATTCCAAAAAACCTAAATGTCAGTTTAAATGCAAATGCAGATAAAATTGAATATAATAAATTGGTTTTTAACAAACTAAATGGAAAAATAGGCATAAAAAAAGAAGGATTTTACTTAGAAAATATTACCTTTAATATCATTGACTGTGTTTTAGGGATTAATGCTTTTTATAAAGATGAGTCTCCAACCTCTGCACATTTTGATGCTCATTTTACGGCAAAAGACTTTGATGTACAGAGAGCTTACAAAGAAATTCCGATGTTTCATGATATGGTCACAGCAGCTGAAAAAGCACACGGAATAATTTCTGTCGACTATAAGGTAAAAGGAGATTTGAACGGAAATATGGGGCCAATTTATGAATCAATGCAAGGTGGAGGAACGATTAATTTACGTGATGTGAAAATTAAAGGATTGAAACTTTTTGATGGAATCAGTTCTAAAACAGGGCAAAACGGTTTGAATAATCCTGATATGAAAGGAATTGAAATTAAATCGACAATAGATAAAAATCTTATAAATATTGAGCCATTTACCTTTAGTGTAGCCAGTTTTAGGCCAACCATTAAAGGAACTACAAGCTTTGACGGGCTTTTGGATCTGAGAATGCGTTTAGGTCTTCCGCTTTTTGGAATCATCGGATTTCCGATCGTAATTACTGGAACGCATGATGCTCCAAAAATTAAAATATTCAGTAAAACAGGGCAAGAAATTGATCCTGCTGTTTATGATGAAAAAAACAATAAAGTTATTCGAGAAGAAAAAGTAAGCAACCCCAAAACAAAGAAATAATGAGTTCTAAACCCCAACATAAAAGCAGTGCATTCGAAAAGTTTGCTACAAAAGTATCTAAAGCTGCGGGGAGTACTCCAGCTTTTATTGGTGCGTTGGCCCTTGTTGTGGGCTGGGCGGCTTCAGGACCTATTTTCGATTATTCTGAAACTTGGCAATTGGTCATCAATACAGGCACAACCATTATTACTTTTCTAATGGTCTTTTTAATTCAAAAAGCGCAAAATAAAGATTCGCTTGCCATTCAGTTAAAACTAAATGAACTCGTGGCATCAAATGAATTATCCAGCAATAGTTTAGTCGACATTGAAAATATGACCGAAGAGGAGATGATCATTATCCAGAAATATTATCATCATTTGAGCCAATTGGCAAAGAAAGACCGAACTATAAGAACTTCGCATTCCATTGCCGAAGCAAATGAACTTCATAATCGTAAAAAAGAAAAAAATACAAAACCAGATAACATCAAAAAAACTACCAAAAATACCTCTAAAAAAATAACCAAAAAATGAAATTGAGCTCTACTGAAACCTATTGGCCGTTAAAAAATGCCATAAAACAAAGTTACCCTTCAATAGATTCTGATATTACCACCGACATTTTGATAATTGGCGGCGGCATTACAGGTGCTTTAACTGCTTATAAATTACTAAATGAAGGAAAAAAAATTGTTCTTGTAGACCGTCGCGATGTTTGTGGCGGAAGCACTTCTGGAAGTACGGCACTTCTCCAATATGAAATTGATGTTCCACTCCATCAACTCATTAAACTTCGCGGCACAAGATGCGCTGTAGACAGTTATCAGAATGGAAAAAAAGCAATTTTTGACCTTCGAAATATAATTGATGAAGTAGGTTGCGATTGTGGTTTCGAATTCAAAAAAAGCATTTATTTCACTACTTTAAAAAAAGATGTGCCTTATTTAAAAAATGAGTTTAAAGCCCGAAAGCAACATGGTTTTGAAATCAGCTGGCTGGGCAGATCAGAATTGCAAAAAATGGGTCTGAATGCCATTGCAGGAATTGAATCTAAAACTGCAGCTGTTATGGATCCGTTTAAACTTGCCAGTGATCTTCTGTTTCATTGTCATGAAAAAGGGATGCAGATTTTTGACCGTACTAATATTGCTTCCATACAGCATCAAAAAGGTAAAATTATTGCCACTACAGACTCAAAACATGTTATTACGGCCGATCACATAATACACTGCACAGGTTATGAAAGCACAGAGACTTTAAAGGAAAAAGTGGTCGATTTAAAAAGCACTTATGTAATTGCTTCTGAGAGCCAGTCTGATCTTCCAGAAAATTTCAGGCATACTATATTTTGGGATACCGCTTCGCCTTACCATTACATAAGAACTACAGAAGACAACCGCATTATAATGGGTGGCGGAGACGAAGATTTTAAAGACACCAATAAACGTGATAAATTGCTGCCTAAAAAAGAACAATACCTTTTAAAACAATTTTTTAAACGATTCCCAGATTTAAATTTTAAAATTGATTATTCATGGGCAGGAACTTTCGGAGAAACTAAAGATGGTCTTCCTTATTTCGGAAAGCCAAATCCGAGAAAAAACGAACACTACATTCTAGGGTTCGGCGGAAACGGAATCACCTTCAGCATATTGGGAACAAATTCTATCCTAGATTCACTTTACAACAAAAAAAATACAGATTTGGATTATTATCGATTTGGACGTTAGAAACATGCTAAGCTTCTGAGACGCCAAGGTGCTAAGTTTTTATTTTAAGTATATGATAAAACCCTCAGATTTTGAGAACTCAAAATCTGAGGGTTTTATTTTATATATTGCTTTAGAGCTAGCGACTTTATTTTTTTGAGATGGCAAAAAAGCTTAGAATCTTAGCGTCTCAGAACCTTAGCAACTTCGGCCATTAGGCCGTAATAGCCAAAGAATTCAAATTAAACTTATATTCTTTTGGACTGCAGTTGAATTTTTGTTTGAAAATTTTTGAGAAATAGCTTCTGCTGGTAAAACCAATGCAATACACTATTTCTGAAATATTTAGATCAGAAGTTCTGATAAGAATTTCTGCTTTAAGCACTCGCATGTGCGTAATGTAATCGTTGACCGTGCGATTATGGATCATTTTAAAACCTTCTTGAAGTTTATTTGGAGAAAGTCCAGATTTTTTGCTCAAAGATTTAATTGAAAAAGCTTCTTCTGGATTTGATTTTATAAATTCAGAAAGTTCTTTTATTTCTTCTAGCTCTCTCAATGTCAATCCGTTTGACTCGTTTGCAAAAGCGTGCAAGTCATCAGAATGCTGTTGAATTTCCATTGCAAGAATGATTCTCATAATTCCTTCTTTTAATAAATTTCTAACAACTCCGGTTTGTGTAATCGAATTAAGCTGTTCGATTTTTTCGGCAATCTGTAAATTATAAGATCCGATATAGAAGAAATCTGATGTTTGGTTATTTTCAAAAAAAGTATCTTTTACCTGCTGATTTAAAGAATGAGCCTGATTTGCAGCGTCAATCTGAGTTCCAACAATAATTAAAGTCAGTTTTGTTTTTTTTCCTTTCTCGAAGAACAAAACGTTATCCTTATTTTGTTTTGATGAAACAATTGCCGTCTGAAATGTTTTGAGTTTTCGCTCCTCACCATTTAATCCAAAACTATGCGATAAATTACCTTTAGAACAATAAGCAAAATAAATTGGCGACGATTTTACGTTTAGAATATCTAGTCTAATATCTGTTGAAAATGTCATGTCAAATTGAACATAAGAGATATTATCGTTAAAAGAAGCGCCAATTATTGAACCTTCAGCAAAACTATTTTCAACTTCTAATGTGTATTCGTCTGAGTCAAAAGCCACCTTTCCGCCAAAACTAGTCTGAAGCTCATCAAATATATTTTGAGTTTTTTCTGTATTTATAGTAACAATTTTCATGGTTCGCCGGATTTAAAATTATAATTTGCTAACAGATTATTTCTAGAAATCTGAAAGTCAAAGTTCGTTTAAAGACCCGCCAAAAATGTTATATAATTTTTTGGTTTTGTTTTATAATTCCTTATAAATGTTTATTTTAACGTAAATCAATATTTATTCAACTTACAAGTATGAAAAGTTTTTCGTTTGCTCCTATTAGTTCTCCCACTTCTAAAATTCTGATTTTAGGCACGATGCCTGGAACTAAATCTTTAGAACTCAATCAATATTATGGCCATAACCAGAATAACTTTTGGAAATTTATGTTTCAGATTCTTGGAGAGGAATTTTCTAAGGATTACGAAATGCGAAAAAGCTTATTAATTAAAAATAATATCGCTCTGTGGGATGTCTTACAATTTTGCGAGCGTATTGGAAGTTTGGACAGCGCCATAAAAAATGAAATTGCAAATGATTTTGAAAATTTCTTAGAATCTCATACACAAATAGAAGCCATTCTTTTTAATGGGCAAAAAGCCGCAGCATTTTTTAAAAAATATGTTCATTTAACAAAAGAATATAAAACTTTTACACTGCCTTCAACAAGTCCTGCCAATGCTAGTAAGGCTTTCCAAGATAAATTCAACGAATGGAGCATCATTAAAACCTTATTATAAAGGCAGCAATTTTATATAATTACAATGCAAATATTGAAATCATGTAACTTTTTCCTTTTAAAGTATAACAAAATACAGCCACTCTCAATCTAATTTTACATCAAAGAAAAATAAGCCGTATTGAAGATTTGATTCAAGAAAAGAAAGGCTTTAATTCTTATTAAAATTTACAAAGCAAACTGTAAAAAGTTTAGTCTATAAAGAGAACATTGGTTATGTTAGTTTATTTTTGGGAAAAAGCTACTCTATAGAAATATAGAGTAGTTTTGTTTTTATAAGCTACCATTTAAAGATAAAAACATGAAAATTCAGACTTATTATAATCATATACGGTTTTACACCCCACACCATTTTATATATTATCCTGTTTTAATATTATTTTTAATTGCCAGCATTTATTTGAGTATTACAACAGAAGATCATTTAATATGGTCATTTATAAGTGCCGCGTTTGTATTTCTATTTGTATTGGCTTATATGCTTCGCCAACACTATGCATTAACGTTGCAAAATAGAATTGTACGTTTAGAAATGCGTTACCGATATTTTACATTAACAGGCAAAAGATTTGAAGAATTTGAATACAAACTTACAGACGATCAGATATTTGCCTTACGTTTTGCGCCAGACAACGAATTGATTCCACTTGTAGAAGATGTTTTAAAAAACAACTTAACAGGAGACGCAATCAAAAAAGCCATCGTACACTGGAAAGCAGATTATCACAGAGTTTAAAATGGCAATTACAATGACAAAATTCAATATCAATATCAATTTTCAATTTTTTAAATTAATTATTGATTTTTGATATTGTCATTGTCATTTTCATTGACTTTTCTTTCTATTAAAAATAAGATAAAACAGAAAGAGTGCCATCCAAACCGAACCGATTACAGCAAAATAAATTGCCATAATATTCGGGTGTAAGTAATTAGGTTCGTAAAATAACTTATTTAGCGTCTTAATTTTTTCTGCTAAAGCTTTTCTATCAAAAGTATTTCTAATTCCATTAAGAGGTTCCTCTTTGTTATCTCTGTAATGATACACATCTTGAGTTAATTGCTTCGGAACTAAACTCGTTTCGATATTGTATTTTCTCAAAATCGTGTCTAATCTCTGAAAAGTATAGGTAAGTGAATCTTTCTTAGAATTATACAGTAATTTATAACGATCTACAGCAGCCTGGTAAGTTTGTTTGCCAATAGAATCTCCATGAACAGGACTAAATAAAGATTTGTTTTCCAAGAAAATACAAATATCATTATCATGTTCTGGATGAACCTGAATGCCTTTAAAAACAATTTCTGTACTATCGCCAATAACTGTTTTTGAGATAACTCTTTTGTACAACTCTTCTTTGTCAAAACCAAGAATATCAAAAATACTATCTGCTTTATGGGTTGTTTTATCAAAAGTGCTTGTCAGCGCTTTTATGGTATCAATACTATAATAACTAGTTTCAGTAATTGGATATTCGCCCGTTACAATGGTATCTTCCTGCTTAATCACAGGATATGGTTTTGGATATAAAATGTTCTCGTAATTGAATAATTTCTCAGAACTGTAAGAAGTATATCCATACAAAAACGGATTTAAAACATTCAAAAGTTTTTTGTCATTATTAAAATCATTTTCAGACAATTCTGTTTTCAGTTTAGCATTCATTCCGGAACTGTAACTGATAAAAAATGAAAAAGTCAAAAATGAAATCAGCAGCAGACAAATGGCAACTTTAAAAAGATTACCACCTTTATAATTTTCTCTCGAATGATTTCGAATTAGAAAAATCAAGAAAATAAGTAAAAACAATCCGCTTACAAAAAAGTGTGAAATCGAAACGTCATCGTAAAATTTAAATCGGTAGAATTCGGTATAAATATTAATATTTTTCAGCCCCTTAAAAGTAAAATAACCATATGAAAAGTAAGCTAGATGAATTACGGCTAATACAATAAAAGATTTTATGAAATAACGTTTTATATTTTCTGTCATTTTTAGAGTTGCTTAATATTTCTTCTTTCCAATAACTGGAAAAACTGTTTTTTCGGTAAGTTAAATTTACATAATCCGAAATTATAAAAACAGTAGACTATCAACTATTTTAACACAATTCCTTATTTTACTGATATACAACATATTCCAAAAAATAATTCGACCTCAAAATCAAAAATGAACGATTATTTTTACTAACTTTAAATGTTAAATATTACCTAATAAAAACTTAAAAACTAATCTGATGAAACAATTATTTATTTTTTTGGTAATGATGCTCCTTTGGATTCCGCTAAACGCTCAGACAGTTGCTGAAGCCACTAAAAATGAAGACTTAACAACTTTTAAAACTGAAACTGACGATTTTCAAGATAATAGCGTTGATGATCTGCCCTGGCACAATAGAAAATTTAAAGTTTCTGCTGGTGGTTTTTTTCCCGTAAATAATACCGTCGTTAAAGTTGAAGGCAATAACGGAAATATAGGTACTGAAATTGATCTTGAAAATGATTTAGGATTTTCTAAATCAACCGCATCATTTTTAGGAACGTTTGACTGGCGTATTTCTAAAAGATCACGATTAGGTTTTGAGTATTTTGTGCTAGACCGAACTGCAACCAAAACGCTGCAAAGAGATATTAATTTTGGAGACCATACGTATCCAGTAGATGGTAGGGTTCAAGGTACTTTTAATGTACAGATTGCTAGAATTGCTTATGGATACGCTATCCTATCTAAACCTAAATATCAAGCTGGTTTATTAATTGGTGCGCATGTTCTTTTTGCAGATCTCGGCTTACGATTAGAAGCTAATACACAAAGTGTAGAATATCATGATAGTTTTGATTTTACTGCTCCGCTGCCAGATGTTGGAATATGGGGCGAATTTGTTCTTGGAAAGCGTTGGGGTTTATATGCCAACGTAAATTATCTAGCAATAAAAATTGATGAAACTGATGGACGAATCATAAGCTATAATTTATCAGTTTTATATAATGTTGTACAAAATTTCAGCCTTACTGCAGGTTATACTGGTTTGAATTTTAGAGTTGATACTATTCAGGATCGATTAAACGGTTTCTTAAAATGGGGCTATAATGGACCAACAATAACTGCAGTGTACACTTTTGGAAAGCATGTTAAAGTTACTAAATAAAGGTGCTAAGGTTCTGAGATGCTAGGTTCTAAGTTTTTTTTAACCGCAAAGAGCGCAAAGTTTTTTCGCAAAGGTCGCTAAGATTTCTTTAGAGTCATTTAAAAATAAAAAGTTCGCAAAGCTTGTTTCCTATAATGCTTTGCGAACTTTTCTTATAGGCACTATTAGATTCTCAATAAAGGCTTCTTTGCGGCCTTTGCGTAAATTCTTAGAATTCTTTGCGGTAAAATTACACGCAAAGTTTTTTCGCAAAGGTCGCTAAGATTTCTTTAGAGTCATTTAAAAACAAGAAGTTCGCAAAGCTTGTTTCCTATAATGCTTTGCGAACTTTTCTTATAGGCACTATTAGATTCTCAATAAAGGCTTCTTTGCGGCCTTTGCGTAAATTCTTAGCGCTCATTGCGGTAAAATGACACGCAAAGTTTTTCAAAAACCTGAAACAAAACAAATAAAAAAACAAACCCGATAACTCTCCAGCTATCGGGTTTATTGCCAAACTTAAACTTACTTAACTTAACTCAAAATAAAACTTTATAAATTTAAATCTCATAAAATTAGATTCTTAGCATCTTAGAATCTTAAAAAACTATTTTTCGATTGGAGAGAATTTCACTGCAGTTCCTCCGCCAGCTGCCAATTTGATATTTAAAACAGTTTTGCTGTTTACTTTTTGTTTAGAGATTGTAACTGGATATGGATTAGTTTTATAATTTGCTCCGGGACCATCTGCGTAGATTTCTGCTTCGTATTCTTTGTCTTTATCTAAAAAAGATAAAGCAACTTTTAAATCTCTTGCATTTCTATTAGTGATCGAGCCTAAATACCAATTCTTTTCATCCCAATCTTTGCGGGCAATTGTAGCGTATTCTCCAATTTTAGAATCTAAAACTTTCGTGTCAGACCAAGTACAAGGCACATCTTTTATGAATTGAAATTCTGGTTTGCCTTCATAATTTTCAGGTAAATCAGATGCCATTTGCAACGGACTGAAAATAATCACATACAATGCCAATTGATTTGCTAAAGTGGTTTGCACTTTTGCTCCAGATGGCGTTTTATAATCAAAATTGAAGTTCCCTGGTGTATAATCAAATGGTCCAGAAAGCATTCTTGTAAAAGGCAGAGTTGTTAAATGCTCAGGCGTATTTCCTCCGTCTACAGACCATGCGTTGTATTCCTGCCCTCTTCCCCCTTCTTGCGACATGAAGTTTGGATATGTACGCTGTAAACCCGTTCCTTTCATCGGTTCGTGGTTATCAATCATAATGTGATATTTAGCTGCCGTTTCGATTACTTTTCTATAATGACGAGCGCCATATTGGCTATCATGCCATTCTTTTTTGTCCAAATATTTGTTTACATAACCCGTTTTAACCGAATTCACGCCCATTTTCTGATACAATTTGAACGCATCTTCCAACTGGTTTTCATAATTTTTGGTTGCTCCAGCTGTTTCATGATGTCCGATTAAACGAACATTTTTCATGGCAGCATATTTTGTAATTTCTTCCAAATTAAAATCCGGATAAGCTTTTACAAAACTAAATGTATTGCCGTCAGCTGTCCAGTCGCCATCCCAACCTTCATTCCATCCTTCAACCAAAACTCCGTCAAAACCGTTTTTCGCAGCAAAATCGATGTACTCTTTTGTGTTTTTGGTAGTAGCACCGTGTTTAGGGCCTTGCCCCCAAGTGTATTTTTCCAAATGCATTCCCCACCAAATTCCAATATATTTAGATGGAGTGATCCAAGATAAATCTTCAATTTTTGAAGGTTCGTTCAGGTTTAGCATAATGGTTGAAGTTGCTACCTCACCAGGAGTTTTACCCACAACAATAGTTCTCCAAGGCGTTTTAAAAGGCGTTTCTGCGTATACTTTCACACCATCAGCCCACGGCACTAAATCGCTTTTATATTGTTTGTCTGTAGTTTTCAAAAGCGTCATTGAGGCAAAATCTGTTAGGTTGGCTTCATGAATGGCTACATACAATTTGTCTTTAGTTTCAAAAGTTGCTGGAGTATTGATCGTATCTGTTTTACTCATTAAGGTTTTGCGGTATTCGCTTTCGTAATAACTGTTTTCGCGGTGAACTGGAATCCACCAAACGTCATTGTTGTCTTTAAATGTAAATTGCGTTACTTCATTAGAGATTTTTACTTTTCCTAAATGAGGCTGTTTTGGAAATTCATAACGAAATCCGACACCATCATCAAAAACCCTAAAAATGATATCGACCAAGCGCTCCTCACCTTTTGCTTCTTTTAAGTGAACAATCAGTTCGTTATGATGATCTCTTACTTTTTTGAATTCGCCCCAAGGCTGTTCCCAAGTTTCATCTGCCGATTTTTCTTCTGTAGAAACGACTTCAAAACCATCAGTCATTTTTGCTAAACCTTGAAATTCAAATCCCATGAGAGAAGGCTCAATAACCGATTTTCCATTAGAAGAAAAACTGTATTGCGGTTGTCCAGAAGGTGTCAATTCAAAGGTTAATTCAGATATTTTTTCAGGAGAACTGATTTTATACGTTTTTTTAGTACTGCAAGCCATAATAAGCATTGATGCAAAAGCCAATAGACAGTATCTATATTTTCTGTTTTTCATTATTTAAATTGTATTAATTACAGCTCTATTTTATTTCGTTTATTACTTGTTTTGCTTTTGCTGGCTGCATTGAAACAAAATAATTAAACGCTTGGTCGAGTTTTTTCTGGATTTCGACATTTCCTTTTTTCTGTACGCGTAAATCATACAATTTGCTGATATCTGGAAATACGCTTTCTGTATTTTTTACTCCAGAGAAAGTTTTTATTTTTTCGATAAAAGAATAGCCAAACTCAACTGTTGGCTCCATCATGGTTCCTTCTCCGAAATCATTCCACGTAATCAGCTGCAGGTAATTCACATTGGCATTTTTGGCTAAAGCAAGAGTTTCATCAAGCGTTGCTCCATTCTTATGATCAATGGTCCAACCTATCGCTGCGCCACCTCCACCTTCAGCATAAAAGTCTTTAAAACCTGGATAAGCACTTCCCATTGCTACGCTCAATTTTGGTTTGGTATTGGTATAGAAATTTGTGAGGTAACTGTTGTCTTTGTATACCCAAGCATATTCGCCAGAAGCATTTTCTCCTGCCATTGAAGAGTGATCCCAAAGTGTCAAGAAAGTTGGTTTTGCTGTTAAAGTATTAAAAACATTTGTCCATTCAGCTGGGGTCTTTAGAACAATTGGTCCAAAATTCATTAAAAGCGGTTTGCCATTGATCTTAATATAATTAGCATCAGAAAAATAATTCTTTTCTACATAAGCCAGATCTGTTTTTGCTGCACCAGTTACTGAAATTGCTTTTCCTGCATTGACAACATTCGTCAAAAATCGATCTTCGTATACAATGGCATATTCCAAACCTACTTTGTCAAGCATTTCAATAAGCTGATCTGTATTTTCTTTAACCATTCTATAATCATTTACATCGTAAGTGCCGTACCAGTCGATTAAAACTCCATCAATTCCTGAATATTTCATCAACAGCAAATGATTCTCAATCACACTTTTATCGCCTGAGTGATAAGGTCCAATCAGCGGATAATAATACGATGCAATTTCTCTTCGGCCGTTTGCTCCTATATTGTTCGGATTTTTGTTTGCCATTGTCCAATGATATCCCCATTTTTTATCGGCACTACTTTCGTTGGTTTCAAACCACGGCATATAGTGCATATAAATCTTGGTGCTGTTGGTTTTCTCAATCGCAACAGGTGCTATTTTTTCTGGTTCTACTGGTTTGTCTGGCCCTTTGTCATCGCTGCTGCAGCCGGCAGCCATCACAATGCTCATCAAACCGAAAACCAACGATGTGATATATCTTTTCATATTGAGATACTATTTTATTTACTTAATAATTTAAACACATAGAAACATAGCTTTTTGAAACTTAGAAAAAGGCTTTTCACTTACATAAATACATCCCGATAGCTATCGGGACTATGCGTGAGAAACTAGTTTCTTTCCTTTTCCTTTTTTACACATAAAAACCTATGTTTCTATGTGTTAAACATATTTTAAGCACTGTCGATCTATTTAATGCAACATTTAAAAACATGTCAGCCTTCCACGACTAACCAACATGGAAGACTGACATTCTAGTAACCTAATTTGGATACCCAGGATTTTGTTTTAAGTTTTTGTTAGTAGTTAAAACGGTACTTGGGATTGGGAAAATTGCTCTATATTTCTCCGTTGTACCTTTTGACCACCACGGTTGGAAGAACGTTCCGAAACGGATATTATCTGTTCTTCTTCGCCCTTCAAATGTAAATTCTTTCAACAACTCTTGATCTATGAACGCAAGGTCAATTGTTGCAGGCAATTCTTCACCTGCACGAGACGCCACTTGCTGTACAAATGGTCTAGCTAAATCTGGCGAACCTAAACGAACGTAACATTCTGCCTGCATCATCAAGATTTCTGCATAACGGATTAATACAAAATCATGATCACGCTCCCATTGTTCTCCTGCTTTCATTTCATATTTTGCCAAACGAACCCCTTCATTCTCTTTTGCATCTTCTAAACTTGTCAGATTCTCAGTATAGGTTAACGGTTCTCCGTTGTCCATCATAATCACAGATCCTGTTGCAAGATTGATTTGATCGCCTTCTAGCATACATTTTTTTCTTTTGTCTGTGTCTGCAAAAGCTGAGTAAACACCTGGCTGCGCGCACATTCCGTTTGCACTCCAAGGATAATTGTTTGGTATTGCAGAAATAGCCAATTTTTGGTTGTAGTGGCAAGACATTGAGTTCATGTAATTTCCAACTGTTCCTGCTTTTGAATCGTAAGGGATTGCAAAAATAATTTCAGGAGAAGTTTGGTTTTCTGTCACGAAATTGGCGAAGAAATCTGGTGTTAAGCTGTAACCTGTAATTTTCTGGCACATATCTAAACAATCCTGCCAACGAGGCTGACCTATAAATGCTTCTGAATTTAAATATAGTCTAGCTAAAACAGCATAGGCTACGTTTCTAGTGAATTTAGAATACACCACATTTGGATTTAAATACGGAATAGCATCTGTTAACTCTTTTTCGACAAAATCATATACTTGTTTTCTTGTTGAATTAGACGGAAGGTCTGTATCCTCAAAATTGGTTACAATTGGCACATTTCCAAACAAATCTAAAAGATTGTAGTAGTAATAGGCTCTAAGCGCTTTTAATTCGGCAAAGATTGGCGCTTTTGCTTTATCTGACAAAGATGATTTATTGATCTGATAAATAATCGCGTTGATTTTCGCGATTCCGGTATAATTGTATCGCCAAGCCGAAAGAATCATTCTGTTATCTGATTTCCAAGTATGTTTTTGAGCATCTTGATATTGTCCTCCATCGTACCAGTTTGTACCTCTTGTTGGAATTGTAGCTTCATCTGAAACTACTTCATTCAAAAAGAAAACATATTCGCAAGTTGGAAAATTATTTGAGATTGCATCGGAGAATCCTCTTAACGAAGAATAAGCTCCACCTACCAGCGCATCAATTTCTTTGGTTGTGTTTCCAAAATTTCCGTCTTCTACCTGATTATACAACTGTTCGTCCAAATCAGTACATGATACCGTAAAAAGCATGCTTAAAAGTAGGGCTGCTGTTATTTTGATTTTCATTTTTAATATTTTATGGTTATCAATTCGCTTAGTTATTCAGCGTAAAATTTAGTCCAACAGAAATTGTAGTTGGTCGAGGATAATTGTTGTATTTATCAATACCAGGAGCTGCCAATCCGGTTTGATCTGTACCATCTTGAGCATTTAAGCCAATTTCTGGATCTACACCTTTGTAACCTGTAATTACAAATAAGTTTTCTCCCATTACATACATTCTAAATTTAGATTTCTTGTATTTCAATGGCAAAGTATAACCAAAAGTCAAAGTCTGAAGTCTAAAGAAAGAAGCATCTTCAATCCAGTAATCAGAATACTTAGGGGCAGAAGTAATACCGCTGCTTAAGAAAGAATCTGGCACATTAAAAGCAGGCAGTCTGTTCGGGTCGTTTAACATCATGTTGGTAGCATTTAAAGCTTTCTGGCCAAACATTCCGTATCCAGAAAATCCAAGATCAAAATTTCCGTAAGTAAAATTCATTCCGATACCTAAAGTCAAATCTGGCTGAATGTTTCCTAAATCTGTTTTGTCTGCATCAACCAAAGCGCTTTCCTCAACAACTTGTCCTGCTGCATTGTAATACTGAATTTTTCCGTTAGCATCTAAACCAGCATTTTTGAATCCCCAGAAAGTTCCCACAGGATATCCTTCAGCAATAATTTGAGAATATTGTCCAGACATACCTGCTAAACCATGAAGAGATCCGCTATAGATAACATCTGTTTTATAGGTTGGGTTTGACAGTTTTTCAATTTTCTGAACGTTGTGTCCAAGAGTTAAATTAGCATTCCAATTGAATTTATCTCCTCGAATAATGTCAGCATTCAAAGTTAACTCTACCCCTTTGTTTGACATTTCACCAACGTTTGCCAGCATTGTTCCCACTAAATATGGTGGCTGAGGCACTTCATACGTATATAATAAATCTTTGGTTGTTTTAGAATACCATTCAAAAGATCCTGTAATTCTGTTGAAAAGACCAAAATCGAAACCAATATTAACTTGTTCTGTAGATTCCCATTTCAAGTCAGGATTCGGGTTTTGTTTTGGAGAATAAGCCAAACTCCAAGTTTTTGTAACTGGATCGTAGTAACTGTCGTTTCCAACTCCCAAAATAGAAAGTGATTTGTACTCACCAATTCCGTCCTGATTTCCTGTAACTCCGTATCCTACTCTAAGTTTTAAATTATCCAACCATCCTTTTGAAGATTCCATAAATTCTTCGTTAGAAATTCTCCACGCAGCAGAAGCAGATGGAAAAGTTCCCCATTTATTGTTTTCTCCAAAACGGCTAGATCCATCACGTCTTACCGTTGCAGTCAATAGATATTTGCCATCGTAACCGTAGTTAGCACGAGCATAAAAAGAAACTAAATTTGATTTTCCTTTGTATGAATACACATCACTCAAACGGTAATTGTAACCAGCTCCTAAATTGTTATAGCTGAAAGCATCTGTTACAAATCCGCCTCTTTGCGCTCCAAAACCTTCGTAGATATTTTCAAGGTAAGAATAACCGGCTAAAGCACTAATGTTATGTTTGTCGATCACTTTGCTGTAGTTTACATAAAGTTCACCTTGTGCATTGGTATATTCTGCATACGTTCTTTGTGCAAAACCGCCTTCAGTCTGTCCTTCCATAACCGCATAAGATGGTTTGTAAGTACCTCCTTTTACAGCATTATGTTCTAACGAAATATTCGCTGTAGCAGTAAAGTCATTCAAGAATTTTACATCTGTTTTAAAATAACCTAAAAGTCTGTGTCTCTCATTATCGAAAGTTCTGTTAGTTAAAATCTCAACTGGATTTTCGTAAATATTTCCTGTTACCACACTAAAATTTCCGTTGGCATCGTAAACTGGAATTGTCGGATTTAAGTTGTATGCTCTTTCAAAAATTCTGTAATCGATTGGATGCCATTTGTCAATATTTGCAAATAAACCCATATCAAATTTTACTTCTTTGTTGTCTCCCAAAAATTGGTAAGCGCTAACATTGCCGCTTAATCTTTCTAAACCTGACTTTTTAATAACGCCTTCGTTGTTTAGGTAAGAAAGCGAAGTTCTAAAACCACTGTCTGCTTTTCCAGAATTGATGCTTAAAGTATGAGACTGAGAAATTGCTGTCTGCTCAATTGCTTTTTGCCAGTTTGTATTTGCTCCATAATCAACCGCATCTGCAATTTGATTCTGACGAACATATCCTCTCCATTGGTTTGCAGATAATAAATCTAAGTTATCATTTACGTAACCTATCCCAGTTTGTCCGTTGTATACAACAGAAACTCCTTTTGTTCCAGATTTTGTTGTAATCATGATTACTCCGTTTGCACCACGAGAACCATAGATTGCAGTTGCCGAAGCATCTTTAAGAACGTCCACCGACTTAATGTCTGAAGGTTGAACCACGTTTATGTCAACACCAGCAATTCCATCCACAACGATTAGCGGACTATTGCTTGCTGTTAAAGAAGTTCCTCCACGAAGACGGATTGTAGAACCCGCCGCAGGATCTCCAGAAGGACGAATAATATTCAATCCCGCTACTTTCCCTTGCAAAACCTGCTCTGTAGAAGAAATGTTTCCTTTTACTAAATCATCTGCTCCAACAGTCGAAATTGCTCCTGTCAAATCTGCTTTTTTCACCTTTCCATAACCCACAGAAACTACTTGAACTTCTGCTAAAGTATAGCCGTCATTTTGCAGACGAACCTCAACATTGGAAGTGCTTCCAGTAATTTGGATTTTTTGTGTTGTTGATCCGATAAACGAAACTTCAATTGCACCTCCTACGGCTACCTGAAGACTGAATTTACCATCAAAATCTGTTGTAGTTCCGTTTTTTGTTCCTACTTCAATGATAGAAGCTCCCGGCAATACCGTACCTGTATTGTCATAAACGGTTCCTGAGATTTGTTTTTTCGTCTGCGCGAAAGTGCTGGCAGAAAGAAAAAGCATAAAAATCATCAATACCGCTCCTTTAGCAGTCCACATTTGATGCAGGACGCTTTTTTTATTTTTACTATTCATTAGAATTGGTGTTTTAATTTAATAGTGATTATTTATCTAAAGTTTTAAGCGGAATCGTCGTATCCGAAATCGTTTTGTCTTTATTATCTTTTACCAAAACGTGGATTTCACTTAAATTTGGAACTCCATTTAGTTCTGAAACTAAATTGACAAAACCTTTAATTTCTGAAGTTCCCCCTGTAAACTCACCAGAAATCGTTTTTGGTCCAGCTGTAATCGTGTAGATCAATTTGTTTACCCCTACCTCGTTATTTTTTCGCGACATTCCAAGAAAATCCTTTTGGCTAATTTGTGATGGAAAGAAAGCAAAACTTGGCGGCGGCGGCGGAATAAATTCTCCAGCATAAATAATCTGATCGCCAGAATTTGTGGTCCAATCTTTTGCTACCATAAGGAAAGTGATGTTTTCCATCACAAAACCTGGCTCGGTATTGTAGTATTGCTGTGGAATCAAATCCATTCTGTAGAAGCCATTTCCAAGATCTTTCAATTTTGTCTTTTCAGAAACTTCTGGAATCCAAGCCTGATATTCTTGCAAAACAGCCCAGTTGTTTAGACCACTATGAAAGTGAACACTTGGCACACCTGCAAAACCATCTTTTAAATTTGAATTGAATAAAATACTTACCGGTTTATCAATCAAAGGTTTGGAAGGATAAGATCTGATTAACTCATTTGCTGTATAAAAAGATGAAAAATCAGTATATGGCACATTGGCAACATCACTCTGTTTAGATCCGTTTTTGTTTTTCAAACGAAACCAAAATCCATCACTCTTAGCTATTTGTTCTGGAGTTTTAGAAAAATAAACTGTTGGAGTTAAAGTAAAACTCCAAATTTTGTTTCCTTCATATTTCAATTTTGCAAAGTCAGAAGAGTTTTCCCAGTGTCCAGCATCTGGTTCAGATGGAGACCAAATCCAGATGTATAAATCTTCTGTTTCAGCAAATGTCGACGCCGACATATCAAAATACCACGTAACCTGTTCATCATATTTGTACACAACAGGAAATGACGATATAGGCCCTACAGCTCCAGCGGCTTCTTGTGCCTGAATAAAATTAGGAGCCATCAACAAGGCAAGTAAAATTGTATATATAAACTTTTTCATGTTACTTTTTAATTAATAGCATTTAATTTAAACACATAAGACACAAAATCTACACCTCCAGAAGCATGTGTCAATTGAATCTGCATTTCTTTGGTTTTACCTGGAACTGAAACTAATCTCAATTCATCTGTTTTCTGCGTTTTTTGAGCATCGCTGTACAAATAGATTTTTGTTCCAACACCATTGGTCTGCTGAAAATCTGAGCTTAATGCCCAATATCCTTTAGGAGCAAATAACGGAGGGACATCTCCTGTTACTTCATAACTTGTTGGATTGTTCTTTTCATCTACGTTAAATTTGATTTTAAAATCTTCGTAGTTAAAATAAGTACTCAAGTTTTCTTCGTTTGGTTCGATCTTATTTGCTTTCGCAACTTCATCAACCATTTTCAGATTTGTTAATCCCCAATTTCCATTTACTTTTTCATAAAGAGTAATCGGTTCTACGTAGCTTCCGTCATCTGTGTTATCGCATCCGATCGCAAAAAAACACATCATAAAAGCTAGCCAATAAAGACTTTTACATTTCATAAATTTTTGGTTTTCGTTAGTTTGTTATCCCCTTCAAAAGGATACAGCGAAACTAGACCTTAAATAAATCCTAAAAAAAAAATCTGAGAAAAATCAAGATAAAATTCAAACAATAAAACACTTAAGTACTTAAAAATTAACAGTTTACAATTTTAAACATAAACAAAAAATCAAGATGGTGTTAAGATAAAAAGTAGCGGTTTTTAAATGGTAAAAATGACAATATGTAAAATAATAATTATATTTTTTTCACTATGCATATATATAACCACTTTTTATTGTATAATTGCAAATAATTTACCTGTTTTTAACATTTACAGCTTATTTTCACCCTGAAAATCCCCTTTAAAGCGATGTTATTAAACATTTTACAACACTTAAAAAACAGGTTTAGCTTAATCTCAAACTTATTCTTATTTTTAAAACCTATTAACTAATTATATCTATCAACCAACCTTTTTCCCTAAACCAAAACAAATCATGCAAAGAATATGGATGCTGTTTTTCTTCCTAGGCTTTTTTTCTCTTACTGCAAAAGAGACAAATCCTTATTTAGAAGAATTAGATCAAGCGCTCTTGAAAAAAGAGGTTTATCTGAAACAGAAATATCGAAAAATTGAATCTTTAAAGAAAAATATATCAAAGTTTACCCTTAGTCAGAATAATGAAGAACTATACAATTGCTATATGTCATTGTTTGACGAATACAAATCTTTTAAATATGATTCGGCGTATTATTATTTAGATCAGGCAAAAATCAAAGCAAAAGTTTTAAAAAACCCAAAACATTTAGCCAAAAGCCGAATAAAAGAAGGCTTTGTCCTCCTTTCTTCTGGACTTTTTAAAGAAGCAATTGATACTTTAAATGTGGTTGATGAAAGCCAATTAGAGATCAAAAATAAATTTGAATATTACAGCATCAAAGCGCGTGCTTATTATGATTTGGCCGATTATAGCAGTGATCAGCGTTTTAATATTCATTATATACAGCAAGGAAACCATTTTCTTAAAAAAGCTTTAGAATTAATCGGAACAAATACCAATGAATATTGGGCTGCAGAAAGTTTGAAACGCTTAAAACAACAAGACTGGAGAGGCGCCGAATTTGCTTTCAGCTATTGGATTAACAACTATAATCTGCCTCCAGACTATTATGGAATCGCAACTTCGAGCCTTGGTTATATTTATTCCGAAAGAGGTTATACCAAAAAAGCCATTCAATACCTGGCTCTCGCCGCAATTGCCGATGTTAAAAATGCTACGAAAGAAACCGTAGCGCTTCGAAATTTAGCCAACGAACTCTTTAAAATGGGTTATTTGGATAAAGCAAACGAATACATCAACATCGCAATGGATGATGCCACTTTTTATAATGCAAGACATCGAAAAATTGAGATTTCGTCCATTTTACCTATTATCGAAAAAGCACAGCTAAATAATGTAAAGGATAAGAATGATAAGCTGGAAAAAATTATTATTCTTTTGACAATCTTAACGGTCATTATTTTTGTTTTTCTCGGCATTATTTTCAAGCAATTAAAAGAAAAAAACAAAGCGAGAAAAATCATGGCCGATTCGTATTTGCAATTGCAGGAAATGAATGTGAGTTTGAGCGAAGCCAATGCAATTAAAGAAGAATATATTACTTATTTTATCAAAGCTACTTCGGCTTTCATCAATAAAATAGATCATATCCAGAAAAGTACGCTTCATAAAATCATCACCAAAAAAACAGATGAAGTTATTGCGAGTTTGAAACGTTATAATGTTAAGGAAGAACGAGAAAATCTGTTTCATCAGTTCGATGAAATCTTCTTGAAGCTGTTCCCTACATTCGTAACGGATTTCAATAAATTATTCCCAAACGATCATAAATGCATTGTCAAAAAAGGCGAGCTTTTGAATACCGAATTACGAATTTTTGCTTTATACAGGTTAGGAATCCAAGACAGCAGTCAAATGGCTGAATTTCTGGAACTTTCTGTAGCTACCATTTACACGTACAAAACCAGAATTAAAAGCAAATCTGATTTTAAAGATACTTTTGAGCAGAAGATTATGGAGATTAAGACAATCTAAGCTGCTAAGTTTTTTTTAGCCACGAATTCACGAATTTTTATTGAAAATGATACGTGAAATTTGTAAGCAACAATTACGTGAATAGATATTAAAAAATAATTCGTGAATTCGTGGCTAAAAAAAGTTATTCCCCTGATTCCAGTTGCAAAATGGTATTTTGATAAATGGTACTCAATGAAAATAATTGTTCTGCAAAAATCATAGCAGCAATCGGAACAAAGAAAAATGCAATTAAATCTTCTTCATATAAAAAGTAAGTCGAAATCATCGCTAACCTAGTATATTCAAGATAATAAATCCATTTTCGTTGTTCTAATAGAGCTCCGCAATTGATTAAGGTTATAATTACTAGCGAAAGCACAAAAACTTTATCATACAAGTCCAAATAATCAAAATAATAAGTGAAAACAGTTAAAATAAGCGTGCAGATGCCTAATTGTATATATAGGTAATTTTTAAATCGAAGTCTCTGATTTGGAGCTGCTTTATCTTGCAGAAAACGTTTCTCAAGAATCGGACGAATATCCTGATCCATATCGGCAGGGCTACCAAAAATGGCATTCCATCTGGCTTTGAATCCGCTGGAGCGTTTCCATAATTCGTAGATTTCGAAGTAATAATGAAAGTGCTGCCACAAGAAACTATAGCTTTTCAGCGGATGCGTTAATCCATATTTTGGTTTTTCTTCTTCGGTTTGGAAAGTTCCAAAAAGACGATCCCAAAAAGTGAACATATCGCCATAGTTTTTATCCAGATATTTTTCGTCAGAAGCATGATGCACTCCGTGAACAGAAGGCGTTACAAAAACATATTCCAACCATTTTATTTTTCCGATGAGCTGGGTATGCGTAAAAAAGGAGTAAGCGCCATGCACAATCAGCATGGTAATCACCATACTTGGATGAAAACCGATTAAAGGCAGCACACACCAAAATCCCGTTCTGATGATAGCTTGAAATGTAGTAATTCTGGCCGCAGCCGTAAAATTAAATTCTTCACTGTGATGATGAACAATATGTGCCGCCCAGAAAAAATTGACCTCATGGCCTAATCTATGATACCAATACCATACAAAATCAGTAGCTAGAATTAGTGCAAACCAAACCAAGGCATTGCTCGGAATCTCAAATATTCTATAATCGTCATAAATCAAATAATACAACTGATAAAAGCTGGCCGCAACAAATAGGTTAATCAAACGTTCTGCAATTCCGATGGAAATATTGGAAACGGAACTTTCATAATTAAAAATTTCAGGCCTTTTTCTGCGTTGGGCAAGCTTATATTCTAAAAACAAAAAAAGAAAAAAGGCCGGCATAGCAAATGCTAGAAAATTGATGTTTTTCATTTATGTGATGCTTTTCGATTCTAAAAATTATGTTGGGTAATATAATTTTAACACATAGGAACATAGATTTTTATTGTTTTCCTCTTCTTGAGATTACAAAAAAAGCAAGCTTTAACACATAGCTATGTGTATTTAAATTAGTGAAACGCCTTTATAGACTAACAAAAACTATGTTTCTATGTGTTTAATAATTTTCTTTTAATAATCAAACGAAAAAGACATTTCCATCAATTCCGTTTTCAGCAGACAAAAAACGTAATCAACGAAAATGATCTTTACGAAGTAAACCTGATTTAATTCTGCTTAAACAAAGGAGCTTCCAAAGCCACTTCTTTTACCGATTGTGTTTCGGCTACTTTTTTCAAAGCAATAATGTAAGCAGCAATACGAGGCGTTACATTGTGTTTTACTGCCACTCTAAAAACAGTTTCAAAACCTTTTTCTAATATATCCTCCAGACGTTTATTAATCTGATGGATTCTCCAAGACTCCAAAAGCGAATTCTGAAGCCATTCGAAATAAGAAACGGTCACACCGCCTGCATTGGCTAAGATATCAGGAACAACTAATATATTTTTATCATGCAAAATCTGATCTGCATCTGAAGCAACTGGGCCATTAGCACCTTCAACAATAATTCTGGCTTGAATATCGCCTGCATTTTTGTGCGTAATAACATCTTCTTTAGCAGCTGGAATTAAAACATCAACATCCAAAAGCAATAAATCTTCATGTTTTATGGCAACTGAATTTGGATATCCTTTTATGGTCTTATTATTCAAGTTGTAATACAAAATCAGTTCTGGAATATTAATTCCGTTCGGATTATAAAATGCTTCAGAAACATCGCTTACTGCTACAATTTTCACTCCTTTTTCATGCAGAAATAAAGCAGAGTGTAATCCAACATTTCCAAATCCTTGAATTGCTGCTGTAGCTCTTGCCGGTCTGATTTTTAATTTTTGAAGCGCCAAAATCGTAATGATGCTTACGCCTCTTCCCGTTGCTTCTACTCTACCTAAAGATCCGCCAGAATGAAGGTGTTTTCCTGTAACTACAGCATGAATTGGTCTTCCATGCAGTATTGAAAACTCATCCATCAGCCAGCCCATTTCGTCTGGACCTGTTCCCATGTCTGGTGCAGGAACATCTTTTTCTGGTCCGAAAATATCAGCTAAAGCTTTGGTGTAAGCTCTTGTAATTTTTTCTAATTCAGTTTTAGAATGGTTTTTAGGATCGCAAATAATGCCGCCTTTTGCTCCACCAAATGGAATTCCAGTTACAGCAGATTTCCAGGTCATCCAGGCGGCAAGTGCTTTTACCTCATCCAAATTAACACCCGTATCATAACGGATTCCTCCTTTTGAAGGTCCTAAAGCGGTGTTGTGAATTACACGATATCCTTCAAAATTTTGAACGTTTCCGTTATCTAAAGTGATAGAAAAGTTTACCGTAATTTGTTTTTCTGGGCGCTGCAGTTTTTGTTTAATAGATTCATCTAAATTCAAAATATCTGCAGCGATATTAAAGCGATCAATCATAGATTGAAACGGATTGTGTTTTATAATTTCTGAGCTCATACTATATAGTTTTTAGGTTTGGGTTATTTTTTTATGTTTATCAACCTTCTCTCTGAAGATTGTGTCTATTTTATACTGTCTCCTAGTTGCAACACGGAATCTTGATTAAGCAGCGGCGCATCAAAATTTTCATATTTCTGTTGGTTCTCATATCTTGATTTTTTAACGATTCAAAAAAAAGCCTTTCATGGTGCAATGAAAGGCTAAAAAAAAAATAACTAACAAGTACTTTCTCTATTAACGCCATTTCAAAACGTGATTCATCATGCAGCACATCGCAAAGCAGCATGGAAAAGACGTTCTTATATTTTGACTATAGTTTTTCATTGTTGAGACAAAGCTACAAAATTATATTTATAAATTCTATAGAATTAGTAGAGTTAATTTAAAACATTTTCAATTTACTTACAAAAACAGCTGTAAATTAAAGGATTACAAACTAAAAAAAATTACTGCAATTGCGATAAAAATATAAAAACAACCGCTATAAGAGCTAAAAACAGTCCCAAAATATTTATTTTAGATAGTTTTTCTTTGAAGAAAAAAGCGCCAATAAGAGTTCCTAAAATAATTACCCCCATATTCATTCCGGCAAAAACTGTCGATGGATTTTCTGAAAATGCTTTATGCGCTTTTAAGTAGAATAATATATTCCCGAAGTTGAAAATTCCAACCAATATTCCGAAAGGAATGCTTTTTAGAACAAAATTTTCTTTCGCTATAAATAGCTTATACAGCACGATTACAATAGAAACGGCAAAAGCAATTAAGAAAACAAAAAATAAAGATGTTGTATAAGGAACTACAGTATACAAAGCTATTTTCTTAAAAAGAATGTCTATTATTCCAAAACCAAGTAAAACTGTTGCTGGATAAATCCATTTGTTTTCTGCGTTGTCTGATGGCTTTTTTAAGATAAATAAAAGTGCTGCAAAACCAACTAAAACTCCAATAACTTTATAACTATTAAATCCTTCATTAAATAACAGCCAAGCCGCCAAAATCGGAATAAACAATGATAATCTTTGTGCAGCATCTGTCTTTGCAATTCCCATATATTTTATCGAAAGTGCGAGAAACAGAAATAATATTGGAAGTAAAATTCCAACAGAAGTATAAATTTCTAATGGCGCATTATGATCTAATTCTTTGAGATTTGGACTAAAAGTGAAATAGCAAAGTGCAATTGCCGCTATATAATTGAATGAAATTATCTGAGAAGGATTAGCATTATATTTTCTTGAAATTTTGAATATAACGCCAACTGTAACACTGCATAAGATGCTTAAAATAAGAAACAACATAAATTTATATTTGGATTGTAAAAGTAAGTATTGCAAAATAAAAAAGTCCAGCCAGTTTTAAAAAACCAGCTAGACCAGATTAAGTTTTAATGCAATTCAATAAAATTTAATTTAAACACATAGAATGATAGATTTTATTCTTTCTGTTTAAGATTGCAAAAAAAACAAGCTTTAACACATAGCTATGTGAATTTAAATTAGTGAAACGCCTTTTTCTCAATTTGCAAAAACTATGTTTCTATGTGTTAAACAAAAACTTCATCGCATTTTTTAGAACTTACTAATATAACTTCCATAAATATCTCTAAACTGATTTCCTTTTGCAAAACGGTCTTTACTCAGTTTTTTATATTCAACCAACCCCCAAAGGATGAATTCTTTCATAAAATAAATATCTTCCTTTGCTAATTGTGGCTGGTATTTTTTTAATAATTCATCCAACGGCGTTACTTCATCTAAAATACTTTTGTATTCTGCATCAGAAGCGTCATCTAATAATTCAAATCCGCTTTCCGCGAAAAACCATTCTACAATATCAGAATATGGCGTTTTTTCGTCTGGCTTTTCTAATTTTTCTATTTTAGGGAAATATTCCGGGAATAAAGTTCTAATCGCAGATCCAATCAGACTTTCCGCTACAACATCAGCTCCCTCCTGCTCTCCCTCGTAAACCAATTCTACTTTTCCTGTAATGGCTGGAATGATTCCGATAAAATCAGACAAACGCAAAGTGGTTTTATCAACACCAGAAATTAAGGCACGGCGTTCTGCAGTACTGATTAAATTTTCGAAAGCTGTAATACTCATTCTGGCACTTACACCACTTTTATTGTCGATGTATTCGCTTTCTCGGGCTTCAAAACTAATCTGCTCTAAAATATCTCTAGCCAAACTCGGAACGTAAACAACGTCGGTTTGGTTTTTATCTAATTTGGATTCTTGTTCTGTAATTGTTCTTGCAATTTCGATACTTTCTGGATAATGCGTAAGAATCTGAGAACCGATTCTATCTTTTAAAGGCGTTACAATACTTCCTCTATTGGTATAATCTTCAGGATTTGCCGTAAAAACAAACTGCATATCGAGAGGCATTCTCAATTTAAATCCTCTAATCTGAATATCTCCTTCTTGCAGAATATTAAACAATGCCACTTGAATTCTGGCTTGCAAATCGGGTAATTCGTTAATCACAAAAATACAGCGATTGGCTCTTGGAATCATTCCGAAGTGTATTACGCGATCGTCTGCATAAGACAGTTTTAAATTTGCCGCTTTAATTGGGTCAACATCGCCAATTAAATCGGCAACCGTTACATCTGGTGTAGCCAGTTTTTCGAAGAAACGTTCACTTCTGTGCAGCCATGCAATTGGCGTTTCATCTCCTTTTTCTGCGATTAAATCCTTTGCAAAACGAGAAATCGGATGTAACGGATCGTCATTGATTTCTGAACCTTCCACAAACGGAATATATTCATCCAATAATTCGACCATTTTACGAGCCAAACGCGTTTTCGCTTGTCCGCGAAGTCCCAACAAATTGATATTATGACGAGATAAAATTGCACGTTCCAATTCTGGAATTACGGTATTTTCGAATCCGTGAACACCTTCAAAAACAGGTTTTCCCGATTTGATTTTTTCGCGAAGATTATTTCGCAACTCATCTTTAATGCTTGTACTTTTATATCCAGCGGCTTTTAATTGACCTAATGTCTTTATAGTATTTATTTCCATTGTGTTGAAATATAGTTTTTGTTATTTATTTTTTAATGACAAATATTGCGTCATTACTGTGTGTAGACGCACTGCAGTGCGTCTCTACGATATACGGAACGTTTATTTTATTGCTAACGAAACCTTTGAACCTAATTAGACGCACTGCGGTGCGTCTCTACAGTATACGCAACGTATACTCAGGCGCAAAGAAACTTAGCATCTTAGAACCTTAGTATCTTAGCAACTCTACTTAATCCTCTTCTTCCTATTCGCTTCATAATCCTCAAAAATCATCTCACCCAAACCTTTAATTCCGGTATAAAATGCTTTCCCTTGATTAGCCTCAGTAAACTGATTTACAAAACGCTGTAAATACGGATCTCTCGCAATCATAAAAGTCGTAATCGGAATATGGAGTTTTCTTGCCTGCTGTGCTTGAGTATAGCATTTATCTACAATGTATTCGTCCAAACCATTACTATTCATATAATAAGAACCATCTCGCTCGCGGACGCAACTTGGTTTCCCGTCAGTGATCATAAAAATCTGCTTGTTGGTGTTGCGTTTTCTTCGCAAAATATCCATCGCCAATTGCAATCCCGCAACTGTATTGGTATGATATGGTCCAACTTGCAAATACGGCAAATCTTTTATCGGAATGGTCCAGGCATCATTACCAAAAACCAAAATATCTAGTGTATCTTTTGGGTATCTTGTTGTGATTAATTCTGCCAAAGCCATAGCTACTTTTTTTGCAGGAGTAATACGGTCTTCGCCATACAAAATCATACTGTGGCTAATGTCGATCATTAAAACGGTACTCATTTGAGCTTTATACTGAGCATCTTCTACTATCAAATCGTTTTCAGTCAGCATAAAACTTTCTACACCATTATTGACTTGAGCATTTCGAAGACTTTCCGTTAATGAGATTCTCTCTAAACTGTCTCCAAAATTATATTCGCGGAATTCTCCTGTGTGTTCATCGCCGCTTCCAGCATATTTTGTTTTATGATTTCCGTTTCCAGACTTTTTCAAGTTTCCAAAAATCTGATCCAACGCTTGCTGTCTAATGGCTCTTTCTGTTTTTGCTGTAATGCCAAAACCAGAACTTCCATCACCTTTTACTTCATCTCTGATGTACCCTTTTTTCTTAAGGTCTTCGATAAAATCGTCAATAGTATAGTTCTCGTCGGTAAGTTTGTATTCTTTGTCCAGTTCCCGAAGCCAGTTGATGGCTTCATCAAAATCACCCGAAGTATGGGTGATCAACTCTTTAAAAATCGTAAAAAGTTTGTCAAACGGAGACTGAAAAGGAGCTTCGTAAGTCTTAAAATAAAAGCCTTTTTTAAATTCGTTTTTCATAAATCTAAAATTACATCTTTTTGGAATTATGAAAAACGAAACGTTTATTAATTTTTAGTTAAAATATTTAACCAAAAATCTCAACTAACAGTGTTAGATGTAATAATTATTCAAACTTTCCATCCAAATAATACCAAGCCTCATTTTCGAATTTAAAAGTAGAAAATTCATAATGCACTTGCGGTTTATTATCTGAATCTAAAAAATAAGCTTTGAATTCTACTGTGTTTTCTGAAAAGCTTAGAATTTCTAATTTCTGCCATTTATTGGAAACTGCCCATCTTAAAATTTCGGGCTTTGAATAATACTTTCTTTCCGAAACATAAGTAGTTTCCATCAAATAATCGGCATTATGAGTTGCATATGCCGAATATCTGGAACGCATTAAAGCCAATGCTGTAGGCGCTTTTTGACCGCCATTTAGATACAGTCCGCAACAGTTTTCAAATAACAGTCCTGTATCGCAGAAACATTTTTTACTCTCCATCGACTGGTTCTTCTCCATTAATTTTTACATGAAGCTGATTTAGCAAAACTTGATAACGGGTAATTTCTCTCACTTCTTCATCCTCCTCAGCAAAATCAATCATTTCATCCAATGTTTCGCTTACTTCCAACAATTTGTTGTTTGCTTCTCTGTCGTTTTTCGCAGCAATCAAATCAATGATTTCCTGTACGTTTGCTTTTAGGTTTTCGAATTTACTATTCATTTGTTTATTGTTTGTTTTGTTTCAGGTTTCAAGTTTGAGTTTCGCTTCGTTAACTTGTAACTTGTAACTTGAAACCTGAAACCTGAAACAAATATTTTACTCTTCGTTTTTACTTTCGTTGAATTTCTTCACGATTTCTTTTAATTTTTCTTTTCGGGCAATTTCTGCTTGTTTGGCTTTTGCTTGGGCTTTGTGCAATTTATCGTTGTGCTTTTTGATGTTTTTTTCGTTATTGCGTCCCATTATAGTTCTCTTTTAATTTGTTCCAAAGTTTTTTCAGTAAAAATTAATTCGTTGATAAGCTGTTTTCGTAAATCATCAATATCATCATAATCAAAATGCTTTGCCCAATTGGTCAGTTGTTGCAGATTTCTAATCTGTTTTAATCTTTTTGTGGTTTCAGCACTTGTTCTCAACACCGCTTTTCCATCATATTCAGGATTATTTTTATGCTGATAATTGGCTAGATTTTTTTCAAAATCAGCTTCTATATAATACAGTTTATCAGTTGCATTATCGGGATAAAATTCTGTCCATTTCGCAAAACCAATTTTAGTCTTTGATTCTGTTTCAGGATCACGGGCAATCAAGCGCCACTTACTATTAGCTAGTCTTCCCCAATGATTAGAAACGCGATACATTCCTTCTTCCGTATAATAATAGGCACTTCCTGCTTTGCTTTCAAACTGTTTTTTTAAACCTTTTATGGCATCTGGAAGTACTTCGTTAAAAGCACAAAAAGTGTTTTTAAAAGAATTAGGATGTGGCTTAAAGTTTTTCTGCATGCTGCAAATATACTCAGATTACGGCGAACTCCCTAAAACAAACCTAAATTGCTTACCTTTGCTTCTTAATTCAAAACAAAAAAATCATGTCTAAAGATATAGAACAAAAAATGCCGCAAAAAGGAGTTTTTACCGGCATTATCGAAAAAGATGAAAATAATAATTATTTCTGCGGAGAATATCTTTTAGACTATAAAATGGTTCAAGCGAAATTTAATGTCGGCGATTGGATTACCATAAAATCTGTTATCGAAAACCCAAGCGACATGAGCTACGATAAATACCCTAAAAAATCAAGAAACTTCGACAAAGCGAATCATAAACCGGAATAGTTTTTTTGTTTCAGGTTTCAGGTTTCAGGTTTCAGGTTTTGTTGGAACGTGTAATTTTTAACGCAAAGTACGCTAAGATTTTTTTACTGTATGTTATACTTTGAGAATATTTAAGTTCGCAAAGCTTTGTCTAGATAAAGCTTTGCGAACTTTATCTTTATAAACATTTGGCTCAAAAAATCTTTGCGCACTTTGCGTAAACCTTTGCGAGCTTTGCGGTTAAAAAGAACGATTCCACTATTCAGTTAATGTTTTAATGACCCAACTTTCTTGAATATTTTTTACATCAAAACTAAAAAGTTAAAAAAAAGTGTACCTTTGCAAAAAATTTGTCGATTTGAACTAAAAAAGAACGATTTCAAACTAATAGACAAGTAGTTACCTTTATTTATGAAAAAAATAGTTGAATACCGCAAGTTACTAAACGTAGACAAAACTGCAGAATTAAAAGATTTAAAGACAATTTATCGTAATGCGATGAAAGAATCTCATCCTGATAAATTTGTTGGAAATGAAGCTGGTTTAAAAGAAGCAGAAGAAAAAAGTAAAACGATTATCGAAGCTTACCACTTTTTAGTAAGTATTCACCCTGATACTATCAAACTTAATTTACCTGAATACACAGAAACAATTTCGACTTGTTCAATCACAGATTTTAAATATGTTGAAGGGCGTTTGATTATTGACTTTTCTAACGGAAGTGTCTATGAATACATCAGTGTTCCTAAAGCAACTTACGTGAAAATGGTAAATGCTGATTCTCCTGCAAGATTTGCAAAAAGACATATTTTAAATGCTTTTACTTGGAGAAAGAAAACAAATCAAGAATAGTTTTATAACACTATATTTTATAAAAAAGCACTCTATTAAACGAGTGCTTTTTTTATGCCAAAAATTTAAAAATTTGAATAGAGATCTCTCAAATATGTTCCACATTAAGAGTTTTTCATCAAATCAAGCCAACAAACATACTGATTTCATGCGTTTTAAGACTAAAAAAACTATAACAAAATTTTAGGTTACAAAATTCTGTATGTTTTATATTTTTAGATACTTTTGTCACACAAATCAATTAACTAATTAATTTTTTATAATGAAAAAAATACTTTTTGTACTTACAGCTTCTGCGGCTATCATTTCTTGCAGCAAAGTTAAAGATGGAGAATACCTTATTACAGGTACTGCTACAGGAATTGAAAACGGAAAAACTATCATCTTACAAGGTCAGGACCCTGCTACGAGAATGCCAGTTTCTCTTGATACAGTAAAAGTTGAAAACGGAAAATTTGAAATAAAAGGAAAAGTTACAGAACCAGCTTTCCACACATTAATCTTACAAGGTGCTAATGGTCCTATCCCATTCATCCTTGAAACTGGAGAAATTAATATTGCTATTGATAAAGATAGTATCCACAAATCTAAAATCTCTGGAACTTACAACAACGACGAGTATTTTGCTTTCATGGAAGAAATGAATAAAACTCAAAAAAGTTTAATTGATTTCCAAAAAAAGAACAATGAAAAAATGAAACAAGCTCAACAAGCGCAAGATACAGCAGTTATCAATGGCTTGATGAAACAATATATGGAAATTCAGAAAGAAGTACAAGAAAGCAGCAAAAAGAAATATTTAACTTATGCTGAAGGTCACCCTAAATCTTTCATTACAGCTTTAATAATCCAAAGTTTATTGAATGATCCAACAGCTGACATGAAAAAATTAGAAGGACTTTACAATGGTTTGGATGAGTCTTTAAAAAACACAGCTCCTGGAAAAGAAATCAAAACTAGATTTGGTCAAGCAAAAATGCCGTCTGTTGGTGCTACAGCTCCACCAGTAGGCAGCGCTAAATGAAGAGCAGATTTTTCGGCTCCAAATCCGGAAGGAAAAGTAGTTTCGCTTAAAGAAAGCTTAGGCAAAGTAACTATCGTAGATTTCTGGGCTTCTTGGTGCGGACCATGCCGACAAGAAAACCCTCATGTAGTAGCTCTATACAAAGAGTTCCATTCTAAAGGATTAAACATTGTTGGAGTATCACTAGATAAAGATGCGGCAAAATGGAAAGAAGCTATTGCAAAAGACGGTTTGACTTGGACTCATGTTTCAAATCTTAAATTTTGGGATGAGCCAATTGCAAAACAATATAATGTTGAGTCTATTCCTGCAACTTTCATTCTAGATGCATCAGGAAAAGTCGTAGCTCAGGACTTAAGAGGCGCTGAACTTAAAGCAAAAATCCAAGAATTGTTAGCTAAATAATTCTACATTTAAAATAAAACAAAAAAATCTCCCTAGTGGAGATTTTTTTGTTGTTTTGAGAAATATGCCATTTAAAAGTAAAATTTCATCAAAATGAAGTAGCAATTCTGATTTAAAATATAATGTTTACAAAAATAGAATAAACCCTATTTCAAACAGCATTTAATAATTTGTTTCCTCTTTAATATTCACTCAAAACATCAATAAAAGTAATGGTTAAAGTTTTATTAAAGAATAAATCTACAGCAGAAAACCAAAAAACAAAATAAGAATATTCTTATTTCAAAAAATAAATTTTTAAAAAACACAATTTGAAGGTTTTTTATTTTATTCAATTCCAATGAATTAAAAAACAACCTTAAAATAACTTAAAATTAAGTCCTTTATTTGTTTGGAAATGTAGAAAACGTTCCTATCTTTGCAACCGCTTAGAACAATAAGCACAACGCTAGAGATTTGGGGAGATACTCAAGCGGCCAACGAGGGCAGACTGTAAATCTGCTGTGAAAACTTCGCAGGTTCGAATCCTGCTCTCCCCACAAAAATCCTAATCTTTGATTAGGATTTTTTTTTGCTCTAATCTCAGAAAAAAGAAACTGTAAATCTTATTAAATAATTTCAGTTATTTTTTGTTTTACAGAATTAAATTGTCAAAATCCCCCCATTCTCCATAAGATTTTTAGGGTCTGCTAAAAGTGTATTTATTTCTGTTACAAAAGCAACTCTTTTTTTAATATTGTAGTATTTTTATATACTTTTGAGCAATATTTACATTTAACTATTATGGCAACCATAACAAGATAAATCTGTTAAAATCCATAGCACTAACAATCAAAACCTAGCAAAAAAATATGAATTTCATAAAATCAAACCACCACACTTTAGCAAACCTACATCAAAAGTCACGATCTCAATTTCTGTATTAGATTCTGCAATCCTGCTTACCCAAAAACAAATCAGACAACAAATGCATTTTATTTCTATTTCTGAAAAAATGGAATAGAACCATCATGCCTATTTTAAAAAAAACCACAGCCAATTAATGAGACAAACTATTCTAGTATTATGTTGCTTTCTTTTTTTATCAAGTATTTTACAGGCACAAACATCAGGCACAGTTAAAGGATATGCAATAGATACCATAAATAATTCTCCTTTATCCAAAGCATCAGTCTCTTTATTAAGAGCGCAGGATTCCATTTTAATAAAATTTACCCGAGCTAAAGAAAATGGTTATTTTGAGTTGAATAATATTAAAACTGGCAAATTTATTTTGTTGGTTTCTTATCCCAAATATGCTGATTTTGTAGATCAATTTTCTATTGATTCCACAAGGCTAATCAAAGATTACGGTAAAATTAATTTGACTGATAAAGGAAGATTACTATCCGAGATAATTATAAAAGGCAATAGAGCTGCCATGAGAATCAAAGGAGATACGTTAGAATTTGATCCAAAAGCATTTAAAATAGAACCTAATGCAAAAGTAGAAGATCTGATAAAACAATTCCCAGGAATACAAATTGATAAAGATGGAAAAATTACCGCTCAAGGTGAAACGGTAACCAAAGTTTTGGTTGATGGTGAAGAATTTTTTGGTGATGATCCCACTTTAGTTACAAAAAATCTACGTGCGGACATGGTTGATAAAGTACAGTTGTACGACAAAAAAAGTGATCAGGCCGCTTTTACGGGAATTGATGATGGCCAGAAAACCAAGACACTGAATGTTAAACTTAAAGAAGATAAAAAAAATGGTCATTTCGGGAAAGTAGAACTCGGAGGAGGAACCGACAATTTTTACAAAGGGCAAGCTATGTTTAATAAGTTTTGGGATAAGAAAAAATTAGCGGCTTATGGCATTTTAGGCAACACAGGACAAGTAGGACTGGGATGGGGAGATAAAGATAAATATGGACAAAGCAGTTATCAAGTAACTGATGACGGCGGTATTTATTTTTCAAACAATGGAAATGATGAATTTGACAGCTGGGATGGACAATTCAATGGTGAAGGAATTCCTGTAACTCAAACCGGCGGAATACATTTTGACAATAAATGGAATAAAGACAAAGAATCTATCAATGTAAATTATAAAATTGGCGATATCAAACTTTCAGGAAACCGCAATGATATTAACCAGCAAAATTTAAGTTCTAGCAGTATTTATAATACTTCAGACAAGAGTTTTGAGAAAAACATGACTAAAAATAAACTTGATCTTGCTTATGAAATTAAAATTGATACAACTTTAACTTTAAAATTAAATGTAGATGGGTTGTTTAAAAACAGTAATTCAAGTGAAGCAGAAATGCGAAAAGGTACTGACGAACAAGGTAACCAATTGAATAATTTGAAACAGACAACTACAAACGATGTTGATGATAAAATATTTAATATAAATACTTTGTTAACCAAAAGACTTAAAAAAACAGGACGAACTTTATCTCTTAATTTAAGCCAATCAAGTTCAGATAGCAAAAGTGATGGTTATTTAAATTCTAGAGCTGAATTTTTTACACCATCCGTAATTAGTCCAGATAGCACCAAAGTAGTCGATCAAAATAAGGTCAATAATATTAGAAATACAGCTTTTAAATCGAATTTAATCTATACCGAACCGTTATCCAAGAGTTTTACTGTAATTCTTAATTATGGATTCAACATTAGTAACGGAAAAGCTGATCGCAAATCTTTTAATCAATCTCCAAATGGCGATTATAATGTTTTGGATTCCATCTTCAGTAATAATTATGAATTAGACCAAACGATAAACCAGCTTGGAGCTATTTTTAATTACAAAAAAAATAAAACTGTTTTTTCTTTTGGATCTAAATTTAGTGGTGTAAACTTTAAGCAATATGATGTTTATAGAGATAGTTCTTTTAATCGAAAATTTATCAACTACATGCCTCAGATAAACTATCAATATAATTTTAAACAGAGAGAATCACTGCGTTTGTCGTATAACGGAAACAGTGAGCAACCAACATTAGAACAGATACAACCGATACCAAATAATCAAAACCAATTAAATACGATTTTGGGTAATCCAAATTTAGATCCTTCTTTTAAAAATAGTTTTAGAGGTAGTTATTATTCGTATAAAGTACTTAGCAATCAATATTTTTCGGTTAATGGATCGTATAATTTTACGCTAAATCCAATAATAAATAATGTGGTTACAAATGATAGAGGACAAAGCATTTCTCAATTTGTAAACCTAAAAAACAAAGCGACAACAAATTATTATTTGAATAGTAATTTTGGCAAAACAATCAAAGCCATAGACATGAATGCAGGAATTGGTTTAAGCGCTAACAAAAATGTAAATTACAATTACATCAATACAAAACTGAATCAAACTAAAAATTCGACTTATTCCTTTAATTTAAACTTATCAAAGTATAAAGAAAAAAAATATAATTTTAATACTAGCTTCGGACCTACTTACAATGTTGCAGAAGCAAGCATAAATGAAAATAGTGATAGTAATGGTTGGGGGTTTAATGGAAATTTCTGGGGCAGTATACAGTTGCCTTTCAAACTAGAAATCAGTACAGATGGTAATTATCAATATAATGGAAAAACACAAGTTATTCAGGAAAGTTTTGAACGTTTTATTTGGAATGCATCTGTCACCAAAAAATTCTTAAAATCAGATAATTTAAGAGTTTCTGTAACGGGAAGAGATCTTTTGAACCAAAATGTAGGATTTAATCGTTCTGCATTCAATGGAAATATCAACCAAAGCACTTATACGACTATCCAAAGATACTTTATGTTCTCCGTAAGCTGGGATTTTAGCAAAATGGGCGGAGGAGAAATTAAACAAAACTAAAACCATGAAAACAATAATAAATCACATCATAATTTTAATAATTATATTGACATGCTGCAATACTTTTGCACAAAACGACCACTTTGTACAAAATGGCATAATCGAATTTGAGAAAAAATCGAATATGTATGCTTTGATTGCAAAAAAAATAAAAGGAGAAACTGATAGTTATTATCAACTTGCTTTTGAAAGTTATAAAAAAAACAATCCCCAATTTAAAACTACAAAAAGCATTCTCAGTTTTTCAAAAAACAAGAGTTTATACAAATGGGATGAAACAAACCAATCAGCAAGCAATAGTTGGATTTCTGATGATGCAATGGCCAATTTAAAAAATGTTATAGCCACAGATCTAGATACAAAAACCAGTATCACACAAAAAAACGTTTACGATAATTTATATTTAGTTAAAGACAGCTTACGTAAAATTGACTGGAAAATTACCGATGAAACCAGAGAAATTGCGGGTTATGAATGTCGCAGAGCAAATGCAATAATTATCGATTCTGTCTATGTAGTTGCCTATTACACAATTCAAATTCCATTCTCAGGTGGCCCTGAATCTTTTACAGGCTTGCCCGGAACGATTTTAGGTCTAGCTCTTCCACATGAAAATATTACATGGTTTGCCACAAAAGTTACTGAAATTCCAGTGCTCGAGAAAGATTTGGCTCCTCCTACAAAAGGTAAGCCCACTGACAATAAAGAACTAAACAAAACACTTTTGGAAGCTTTAAAAAATTGGGGAAAATGGGCTAGAAAAACATTGCTGGCCTACTCCTTGTAACAAGTTCTCAAAGACTTATTTTTACACAAAACTATCTAATCGCTTCTAAGATTTCCAAAATATACAAATGGCCTAGCAATAGTATAGCAGAATCGATGCGCAAAGATTTAAGACATAAATAAAAGTGAAATAAGTGGTTAAAAGTTAAAATTCTGCTTCCCACAAAAATCCTAATCAAAGATTAGGATTTTTTTGCTCTAAACATAGAAATAAAAAAACTGCGAATCTAATGACCTACAGTTTTTTTTATATAAAATTAATCATCTAAGTATAAACCCATTCTTCATCGGATCTTTTGGGTCTATTAAAAATGTATTTATTCCTGTTACAAAAGCTGTTCCTTCAACTTGCGGAATTACAGCTTTGAAAGGACCAAATTTTTCTTCTTTCACAAGCGATCCGATAAAGGTACTTCCCGTTATGCTTTCTATGGTGATAAATTGATTCGTATCTATTGCATTTCTTGCTTTTTCAATTGCTATTCTTCCAGAAACACCCGAACCTGTTGGCGAACGATCCACTTCACCATCGGCAAAAACACAAACATTTCGGCTGTGATTATCTATATCCATTGGCTCATCGATAAAAATAGTTCCGTATAAAAAGCTCAAATCCTCCTCAAACGGATGCTGAATATCTTTATCTTGACTCATTACAGCATGCTTTATATCTACTCCAGCTTGAATAATCGCTTTGTAGTTTGCATCCGTTAATCCAAAATTCAAATGTGTATTTTTTCTCAGATCGACATACGCGTAAAAAGCACCGCCATAAGCCAAATCATACATTACATTGCCAATGCCCGGCACATTTACAATACGATCTAAACTTACTACAAAACTAGGCACACAATGAAACCTCACTCCTGTTACTTCACCTTTTAATATGTTGACGTATGAAATAATGCGACCGCAAGGAGCATCTATCTTCAATTCATTTTCACCTTCTTTCACATTGATCCAGTTCATTTTTGCAGCCAGCGTGCTTATCGCAATAATAGCATGACCGCACATACTGCTATAACCTTCGTTATGCATAAAAAGAATACCAAAATCAGCGTCTTCATCATTTGGCGGAAGCAAGATACAGCCATACATGTCAGCATGACCACGAGGTTCAAACATCAATGCTGTTCTTAAATAATCATAATTTTCTTTTATATCTCTTCGGTATTCTAAAACAGTATTTCCTTTCAGTTCTGGAAAACCTGAAACAATTACACGTAAGGGCTCACCACCTGTGTGCATATCAATGGTTTTTATCTGTAGTACCGATGGATTGGATTTATGATCTGTATTATTACAAATATTTTGGTAGATGTTAGGCATTTTGTTGTGTTTTTAAATTATACTCTTCATAAAAATATCCCGCTGCAACAAGGTCTTCCAACGCATGTCCAACAGATTTAAAATAGGTAATTTCATCATATGATGTTCTTCCCTGTTTTGCATTGCTGCACAGTTCAAATAAATCTGCTTTTATGTTTTCTTTGGTGATAATTCCATTTGTGAGCGGAATCAAGATGTCGCCACTTTCCTTTAGTCCGCCCTGATAAGTATCAAGGAATAAGCTTGATTTTAAAACTGCCTCATCGTCTGCTTCTCGCATATCTTTTTTATATGCCCCAACAAGATCTACGTGCTGTCCGGCTCTCAGCCATTTTCCTAAAACAAGCGGGACAGGCGATAAAGTCGCTGCTGAAATAATATCAACTTTAGAAATGACTTCTACTATGGTCGAAACTGGTTTGCAGATAAGTGAAGAATTTTTAAGTGCATCGCAAACCAATTGTGCTTTTTCGAACGTTCTTCCCCAAACATAAACTTCTTTTATTGGTCTAACACTTGCATGCGCCTGAATTAAATTAACAGCCAATGTTCCAGTGCCAATCATCAGCATAGAAGAAGCATCTTTTCGTGAAAGATAACTGCTTGCTAACGCAGATGTTGCCGCAGTACGTTTGCCTGTCAGTGATTTTGCATCAAGAATTGCCTTTATATTTCCTTTGTGCCCATCCAAATAAATATAAGTTCCTTGAATTGAAGGCAAATCATATTTTCCATTATTGGGACTTACTGTAACTATTTTTACACCTAAATCTTTACCTGCTTGAAAGGCAGGCATCAGCAGTAATGTTGAATCTTTGCTTTCTTCTGGATTAGAATAATCATGATGATGGCGCATGGGCACCTTGATATCTGAGGTCGAAAATCCTGCCCGAAGTCTTTCTATGAGTTCTTTAAAATTGCATTTCTCTTCAATGAAATGATCTGAAATAAATTGTATTGGCTCCATGTATTTTGTTGAAATTTCACTAAAAATAAAAGATTATTTCACCATAATACTATTTCATCAGCAATCGGATAACATACACTAATTTAGGGTTAATATAGTACAAATTACCTCATTAACATTGTGCACTAAATTGGAAATCGATAACTGGAGATTGGATAAAAAAGAATTATTTCACCAAATGGCTAAATGGAGTTGGGTCTGCTAATCATTATTTTTTTATGATGATTAGCAGACCCAACACAATATTTAGACTGTTTTATTTAAATAATTTAGAAGCAAACTGATGTAAGCATCTTCTCCAAGTAAGCCATTCGTGAGCAGTTTCTGGTGATTCATAATAATCATATTTAATTCCCTGCTGTTCTAACATGGTACGAAAAGCGCCAATTGATTTAGGAAACGGAGCAGGTTCTTTTGTTCCTAATCCAAGCCAGAAAAGTTTAATTTGCTTATTTAAGGCATTTCCGTCTTTATACTTTCCATTTAAAAACGTAGAAGCATCAATGGCATCAGAATTTGGATAATTTGCTGTACCACTAAATCCTCCATAATACGCAAAAGTATCCAAATGATTCATCATAATTCTCATGGTCTGATTGGCTCCCATTGAAAGCCCTGCAATAGCCCGGTTTTCACGTTTTGGAATTGTACGGAATTTAGCATCAATCATAGGAATAACTTCGGTAATAAGCACGTCTTCAAAAACTGATTCCTTAGGATTTTTATCTGAGGAATTACCATCTTGAGCCTTATAAGCGTATCCGTTATCCATTACAATTATCATTGGAACTGCTTTTTTTGAAGCAATTAAATTGTCTAAAATCAAGTTAGCTTTGCCTTGTGCAGACCAGCCTGTCTCATCTTCAAAACTTCCATGCTGCAGATAAAGTACTGGATAACGCATTTTTGTATTTTCGTTATAATCCTCTGGAGTATAAACAAAACAGCGTCTAAATGAATTGGTCAGTTTAGAGAAATAAATATTTTCACTTACCAAGCCATGAGGCACATTTTTTAAGGCAAAAAAGTCCTGATCTGATGAGGGAATTTCTATACCGCTTCCTAGTCTCCCTGCACCATAAAAATATAAACTTCCAGGGTCAGGAACCGAAGCTCCATCAATATTTAACTGATAATAATGAAATCCTTCATCTTGCGGATTTGATTCTCCTGTCCACACCCCCTTATCATCTTTTCGCATATCATATTTTACACCGCCAATATCCAGCTGTACTTTGCTTGCATTTGGTGCCGAAATACTGGCGCGAACACGTCGCTGCGAATTAACCTGAGGAAATATTCTTTCTGGCTGATTCACTGCTGAAGGTTTAAAATCTTCAGTTATAATCTGCTCAGATTGAGCGTTCACAGACTGAAAATACAAACTAAAAATTGCAATCACTGCGTTAATAGATAGTCTCATACTTATTAGTTTAATTTTTTATAAAAAAATGCGTGTCATTTAAACAAAAGCGGAGCTAATTCTTTGAAACTTCTGCGCCAAGTCAAAAATTCGTGAGCTGTGTTTTCAGAGACGTAAGAAACAGCATTAAATCCTGCATCTTTTAATGTTTTTACTGCAGACTGTACTGATTCTGGTCTTTCACGGCTGCCACAGCTTATAAAAATCAGTTTAAGTTTTGACTTATCTTTAATTTCCTCTGGCTTATAAATTCCACCGCTTAAAAGCGCATAATGAGAAAAAACATCAGGTTTGTTGAGCGTAATAGAATGCGTTTCCATTCCGCCCATTGACAAGCCAGCCATTGCGCGGTTTGCTTGATTGGAAATCGTACGGAAATTTGAATCAATGTACGGAATTAACTCGTCTACCAGAACCGTTTGAAATGGTTCTATTTTAAAACTTGCTAAACCTCCATACTTAATTTCATTTGTCATTCCGTAAGTCATTACGATGATAAATGGCTTTATTTTACCTTCTGCAATCAAATTATCCATAATTAAGTTTACGCGTCCTTGATTGCTCCAAGCCGTTTCATCTTCTCCCCAACCGTGCTGTAAATACAAAACTGGATATTTTTTGTCTTTATCTTTATGATAAGAAGGCGGAGTATAAACAAAAGCCCTGCGAGATGTATTAGTGCTTTTTGAAGGAAAAAGTACCTGTTGCACATTTCCGTGCGGAACATCTTTTAATGCATAGAAATCCTGATCATGCGCTGGAATTTCGATACCGCTTTCCCAACGTGTAGATCCATAGAAGTTAAGCGCACCTGGATCGTTAAATACACCTCCATCAATAGTTACATGATAATAATGAAAACCTTCATCCATTGCTCCCTCTGTAGTGCCTTTCCAATAACCATCCTGATCTTTTGTAAGGACAGTTCCACCTTTGGCTCCGCCAAGTCCAAGACTCACTACAACCGATTTTGCTTCGGGCGCTGCAATTTGAAATCGTGCATAGCCTTGAGAATTAACTTTTGGATATTCCTGCCCTGGCTGATTTAGCACTGAAGGCTTAAAATCTTCAATAATTGAATTTGTTTTTGTTTGTGAAAAACCAACAAATCCTGCTAAAATCGATAAGACAACCATTTTATACTGTTTCATGTTTTTTTGCTTTAAAAGTTATTTTACTTCTGGAACAATAATTTGATATTTTCCGCTAAGATGCATTAGGCTAAAAAGATACATCAGTCCATCATAATAGGAATCAAAGTAACCGTCTTCGTAAGGTTCAAGCTTTGCGTTCCAAACTGCATGAACAAAATCTAAACTTTCTTTATCGGGATTGACTAATGATGCTGTTGCTGAAGTGGCTACTAATCCTATAGAATGTCTTAGCTTTTTGACAGGGCCAGCTTGAAGGATAAAGTCGGGAGTTGTACCATCCAAATTAAATTGGTCTTCAAACTTGTCCAACCCTTTCGATCTAAGAAAATCTTGAAAACGTTTGGCGTATCCTTCCTGCCATTTTTTATCCTTTCCATACCAAGTATAGTCCATTGCCACATTCATCGGAACGCGCCAAGAATCGTAACGAAATCCCGGAGGCATCCAAGGCGTGGGATGCGGTTCGCCATTAAACTCAGTATAATCTGAATTTAAACCTGTTACGGGATGGCATGCATTATGTAGAAAATTACGCGAAACTTCTGCACATTCTTTATAAAATTGTTCATGGCCATCTTTAGCGTATAATGCCCATATTTCATAGAATGCTGGAACATGGTAAGAGGGATCTGTCCAGTTATAACCACCTCCTTCGGGCACAAATGAAATCTGTTTGTATTCGGTGTTTATAATGTTATGCACATTGCCAGTGCCATCTTTTTTCCACATGGCATCTAGTATTTTTCTGGCTTCTTTGTAGTAGTCAATTCCCGTAGTGTTTCCCCATTTGTTAGAAGCAAAAAGAAGGCTTGTAACAAAATATAATTCACCGTCTGAAGCCGAACCTGGAGAATTCTGCTTTTTCGTCAGCGGATTCACGCTCCAAGCAAAATAACCTTCTCTTGGCCCGTCTTGATGCTGCATATATTTTACAGACCATCTCCAGAGACGATCAAAAACTTCTTTCTTGTTAAGCTGAACGGCAACCATCATACCATAAGACATTCCCTCGGTACGGGCATCTTTATTTTTAACGTCAGAAACATATCCTAAAGAATCTCCTTCTTCAAAATACACTTTATTTGGACCTTCGAATATATCAAAGTAAGCTTTGGCTACTTTCTTGTCTATTTCAATTTGGCTGTAGCCTGCTTCTTTAAAGAGATTTCTATATTGAGGCCTTTCAGACTCTGTCTTAGCGGTCTTCTTTTTATGCTGTCCGATAACCCACAATGGCGTTATCAGCATGAACAACGTAAACGCCGAAATTTTAATGTTCAGGTTTTTATATACTATCATATTTATCTGTTTAAATAGTAATTCTCCATCAGAGAAACAAAATGAGATTTTATTTTACTAAACCTACACCCTCATTGGTTTGTATAATTTTTTGAATAGTTCCGTCTTTGTTATAATGCATATAGTCTACACAAATTGAACGTCTGTAACTGCCTCCTGTTGGCAAACTTCCGTTGTGATAAAAAAAGTATGACTTTCCTTTATAGTCAATAATCCCTGGATGTGTGGTAAAACTATTCTGTACATTTTCTTGGATAATTCCCTGATACTTCCATGGTCCCGTTATGCTTTTTGCAGTGCAATATTCTATCATTTCGGGTTTTGTTCCAGCGCTGGCATACACTAAATAATAAAGTCCTTTTCTTTTGTACACCCACGGTCCTTCGATATAATTTTTAGGTTTGAAAGTGGTAATTTCTCCATCCACCTCTATCATGTTTTTCTTAAGTTTTACCCATTTGCAGCTTCCATTCCCCCAAAACATATAGGCTTGTCCATCATCATCTATAAATACAGTTGGGTCGATATCATCCCAGCCATACTTCATATCTGTTGTCATTTCATTTATGATAAGCGCTTTTCCAATGGCGTCTTTAAAAGGACCTATTGGACTATCTGAAACTGCCACGCCTATTGCAGCACCTCCTTGGCTTACTTCGTCTTTTTTATGAAATGTAGAAACAAACCAATAGAATTTTCCATCTCTTTCTATACACTGAGCTGCATACGCATCACCTGTGGCCCAAGAAAATGTGCTCGGAGAAAGCGGTGCTCCATGATCTTTCCAATCTTTCATATTGGTTGTAGAAAAAACGTGCCAGTCGGCCATTTTATAATTAGTATCTTCCTGAGTTGCCACATCATGTCCTGTGTATAAATACAAAGTGCCTTTATGCACAAGAGGAGCTGGATCTGCAGTAAAAATATCTTTGATAATGGGGTTTTGTGCTTCTGCATGTATTGCAAATACATTACAGAAGAGCACAAATAAAATTTTGCCTGTATTTTTCATTTTATTTGATTTAATTGAAATAATTACGAAAATGCGATTAGTTTTTTCTCCGGTTTTATTTCTGTAAACAATAAACAGCGCAGTAAAATGCGCTGTTTACAAAAAACTAACTTAACTTAACTTGACTTATTTAACTTAAACTAACCAAAATTTAATTATCTTAATAACCAGGATTGTTATCGCTTGGTTTTATATTAGGATTAGAAGATGTTTCTCTATTTGGTATTGGCCATAATTCACTTTTACCAGCTGTAAAACCTGTACCTTGCAATACAGTACTTGCCATACCCCATCTTATAAGATCATCAAAACGGGATTGTTCTCCAGCAAATTCTACTTGGCGTTCGTGCACAATTGCAGCAAAAACCGCTTCTTTGGTTGGTGCAATAGTAGTTGTTAGATTTGCTCTGTCGCGAACTTCTTTAATATATGCTATTGCTGCTGTCTGAGAACCGCCATCTCTTTGGTTTTCACATTCTGCTTTCATAAGCAATACATCTGCATAACGCATTACTTTAAAGTTAATGCTTGAACGTGTCGCTTCGTCTTCTCTATTGTAATAGTTTTGATATTTTTTCCAGCCTGCTCTTCTAATACCTGCAGAGGTAGTAAAATTACTTGCCACCATAACTTTGGTTCCTTTTAGATAAGATGAACCAGGAACATAAAAAGTATCTCCAAAGCGATTATCACCTACTTCATACGAATCTAAAAGCTCATCTGATGGGTAAACATTGTACCAGCTAAGATTTCCGTATTCCTGACCTCTAAGAGTTGACTCATCAAAACCAGTTCCGCCGCTATCACCAACAGCTCCCCATTGATCACCAGTTCCATTTTTTTCATCAAACTCAATTTCAAAAATCGATTCTTTACCGTGTTCTGTCTCTTCCATGAAGTTGTTGTAAAAATTACCTTTGTCTTCAAGGCTATAACTTGTCACATTGTTTAATGTTGCTAAAGCTTCATTATATTTCTTTTGATATAACAACACTTTACCCAATTGCGCATAAGCTGCTTCTTTATTGGCTCTTCCAACTGCCTCTGAAGCTTTTGGCAAAAGATTTTGCGATGCAAATACAAGATCTTCTTCAATCAAAGCATAAACCTCTGTTTTTGGGCTTCTTGGATTTCCGACAATAGTACCTGTTTTATAAATTGGCACATCGCCAAAACGTCTTACTAATAGGAAATAATAGTACGCTCTTAAAAAATGAGCTTCTCCTAAATATTTGTTCTTTTTTTCTTGAGACAAAACAGAATTTGGAAGAGCATTGATTTTAGGTTCGTTGTCTAACACAAAATTGGCTCTGGATATTCCTGTAAAACAAGATTCCCAATAGTATTGAATAATATCATTTCCTGCATTAAAAGAAAAATCCTGAAAAGGCTTTTTGTTACCTTCTAACTGTGGATTTCCTAAAGCATCATGTCCCATAAGGTCCATGGCAAAGAAAAGATTTCTTCCATAAAGTCCTCTTGTCTGAAGGTTGGCATAGGAAGCGTTTACAGCAGACTGTACCTGCGTTTCGGTTTTAAAGAAAGTTTCAGGCGATAAAGTATTGGGATTAGTCAATTCTAATTCGCTACTGTCACATGAAGTTAGAGTTAAAGCTCCAGACAGTACTATAAGTATATATTTAATTTTTTTCATCGTCTTTAAGTATTAAAATGTAACATCAATTCCAAAAATTACCGATTTTGGCTGTGGATATCTTCCTAAATCAATACCTGCTGAATTTGCATTACCATCTGCTCTTGCAATTTCTGGATCTAAACCAGAGTAATTTGTGATTGTAATAAGGTTCTGTCCGCTGATGTAGAACCTCGCTTTTGAGAAATAACTTTTAAAAGCATCTCCTGTCAACGTATATCCTAAAGCAATGTTTTTTAATCTTGTAAAAGAACCATCTTCAATATAACGTTGATTTGCTGAAGACCAGTTGATGTCTGCCCCTTGTGCTCTAGGCAATGTAGCTGAAGGGTTTGTTACCACACCATTTACAACATTTGCTCTATCTAAAACATCTGTGCTGGCGTTAAATAAACGGTTCATTCCTTTTAAGTCAAAGGTGTTTGCATTATAAATATCGTTACCTGCCACTCCAGTGATAAAGCAATTGAAATCAAAGTTTTTATATGCAGCACTTAGGTTTAAACCATAAGTAAAATCAGGGTATGGATTTCCAATGTTTGTTTTATCATCTGAATTAATCACTTTATTGCCATCACGATCTACAATTTTAATATCTCCTGGTTTTATAGTAGTCTGACCTGGTCCAAAAACAGCATCTACTTCTGCCTGATTTTGGTAAATTCCATTAGTCTGATATCCATAAAAATAGAATAATGGCTGTCCTACTTCTAATCTAGAGAAATTTTCTAAACCTGCTCTTGCAGAAGGACCTCCTAATACGCTTGTTACTCCAGGCGCTAAACCAACCACTTCATTTTTACTTGTTCCTAGATTTGCTACTGCAGACCATGTAAAGTCTCCTTTTCTGTCATTGTAACCAATAGAAACTTCAAAACCGCTTACTTTTACGTCTGCAATATTTTGAATTTGAGTTCCACCACCTGCAGAACCAACAGAAGCAGCAAGAGGAACTGCAAAAAGAATGTCGCTACTTTTATTATTAAAATATTCAAAGGAACCGGTTAGCTTATCATCAAATAAACCAAAATCAACCCCTATATTTCGATCTAATTTTGATTCCCATTTCAAATCTGGATTAGCCGCAACACCTAAAGAAACACCTGGTGCATTTGCGCCTCCAATTGGGTAATTGTAGTTTGCCAATAAAGTAGCACTGTATTGGTAATTATCTATTCTATCGTTTCCTGTTGTTCCTGTACTAGCTCTAAGTTTTAAAGTACTAAAAACAGAATTTTGCATAAAATTTTCTTTTGCAATATTCCACCCTAATGCAACAGAATAGAAATTCCCCCAGCGATTATTTGCCCCAAAACGAGAAGATGCATCTCTACGCCCTGAAACAGCTAAAAGATATTTGCCATCATAGTCATAGTTGATACGAGCTATATATCCTAAGTTTTTTTCTTCATAATTAGAAGATCCTAAACTCCCTTCATTATATCTCAACTGATCAATTTCGTTTGAAATATAATAACGGCTTCCTGCTGCTAAACTTTGTCCTTTTCCGTCAATTTTAGTGATAACTCCCAACACTTCAAGGTTGTGCTTTTGAGCAATCGTTGTTTTGTACGTTAAGCTATTATCAAAAACGATAGTTTGTCCTTGAGAATTTGTTTCGTTGGTTGAAGAAAATGCCTGTTTGTGATAAGAACCATCTTGAAAACTTGGAATAAAAGTATGGTCTTTACTTGTGTAGTAATCTAAAGAAACTTGTGATCTGAATTTCAAACCTTTGTAAATTTCTAATTCTGCATAAATATTTCCGATAATAGATAGATTATTTATTTTCTGATACCCCAAATTCGCTACACGTACTGGGTTTTCAGCATCATTTCCATCAATGGCACTAGGGCCTTGATAACCGCCTAAACTATTTTCATTGTAAATCGGAAAATACGGTGCCATTTTAATGGCATGCTCTAATAATGTTCTTCCGCCTGAGCTTCGTTCTGGATTAATCGTGCTGAAAGAAACCCCCATGTTGCTTCCAATCTTTAGTTTACCAATATCCTGTGTATTATTGGCTCTGAAAGAATAACGTTCGAAACCGGTATTTATAATAGCTCCCTCCTGTTTCATATATTCAGCAGAATAACGTCCTGTTGAAGTTTCTGTTCCATTTGAAAAGCTCAAGTTATAATCCTGCATAACACCAGTTTGAAAAATCTGATCTTGCCAGTTGGTATTGATGTTTCCAAACTCAGCTGCTCTAGCCGTTAAGTCGCTTCCTAAATCTTTAGCATATTGAAGGTATTGCTGTGTATTTAAAACACTATATCTTTTTGTTACTTCTTGTCCGCCCACATAAGTGCTAAAACTTAACTGACCTGGACCTTTTTTTCCTTTTTTAGTAGTAACCATAATAACCCCGTTAAAAGCTTTAGAACCATATAAAGCTGTTGTAGAAGCATCTTTCAAAACAGAAATGCTCTCGATGTCATTAGGGCTTAAACCAGAAAGATTCCCAGTTAAAACTCCATCAATTACATACAAAGGAGCACTGTTTCCCATTGTTGCCAGTCCGCGAATGCTAACGGTAGGATTAGAACCAGGCGCGCCGTTTACGACTGTAACCCCTGCTGCACGTCCTTGCAAAGCAGATTCAGCATTGGTAATAGGCACTGCGGCAATATCTTTTGAACTTACCGTAGAAATCGCTCCTGTAACCTTCGCTCTCTTTTGAGTACCATAGGCCACTACAACTTCATTAAGGTTTTGCGTGTTTTGAACTAGAGTTACATTGATTGAGCTTCTTTCACCTACAGTAATCGTTTGTGAAACTAAACCGACGTAAGAATACGTTATTTTATCAGTAGGATTAACTCCTTTTAAAGAGTACTTACCGTCAAAATCTGTTGATGCGCTATTCTGCGTACCTTCTACATTAACACTGGCACCTGGCAAAGGAAATCCCGAAGGGTCGGTAATCACGCCATGAATGGTCTTTGATTGTGCCATTATACTATGACTGCCAACTATCAGCAGTCCGATTAGTGCAATTTTGAGCTTTAACTTCATATTAATTGTTTTTGTTTGGTTTAAATAGTTAATGGTTTTTTGTTTTTTTTAACTTAGTAAGGGTTCATAATATTTATTCAGTTTATTAAAATCTTTTGTGCAAAAGAAGATTTCCATAATGAATCCATTTTCACAAACAAGAGATCATCACAAATATAAAAAAACAACTCATAAAACAATCGGTTGCTTTATAATTTATTTAAAAAAAACTCAAAAAATAATATAAATAAAAACATTAAAAATATTTTTAAACTAAAAAAAATAAGAAATATATATTTTAAAAATAATATTAAAATAAAAAATAATAAATCTGTAGCCAACTGACTCATTTTCTACAAAAAATATAAATATTTAAAAAAGAAGATAAAACTTTCAAAAACTACTAAAAAATAAGTAAAATTTTACTAAAAAGAGTTAAAAAGGTAGATTTTGCAATTAACATCGTAGCAATATTGATTTAAAAAGAAATGAAAAAAGTCAAAATAACAATCGGTTGTTAAAAAGGAATGCAGTTTTTTTGCTTAGTAAAATTGACCTTTTTAGCTTACAGAAACATTTTAATTTCAATAAAAGAAATAAGCTTATTCAATACTGCTACCAAAATTTATAGCATAAAAAAGCCAACTCAAATTTTGAATTGGCTTATTATAAATTAAGCGGATTACTTATCCCTTTAATTTGTTATCACTATACCTCCATTCTTAGGGATTTTTATTTCAACTTCTTTGTTTTTACTCATCTTCAGTGAACTTACTTTTCCGTTTAGCTGATCATCGTCTGCATAATAATTTACCGTGGCACCAGAATTAAGCATTTCTAGCTTCACTTTTATCTTTAATATTTTATTTTCAGCATTAATTCCCGCAATATACCACTTTACCCCTTTTCTTCTGGCTAATAAAACATATCGCCCTGGATATCCGTCCAAAAAGCGAACCTCATCCCAGACCGTCGGCACTTCCTTCATAAATTTTATGGCCCAGTCTGGAGCATCGTGCAGATTATTGGGTGCTAAAGCAAAATGCTGCACGCCGCTCTGAAAAAGCACTGAAGTGGCTAAAGCAAATACATCTGAAGTCATTCTCTTTGAGCCTTTGTTGGGAATATTATCGCTATTGTAGAATTTATTTAAAGCGCTTCCGCCAAAATCCATGCTTCCCACTGCGTTTCTGATAAAAGTATGCGTTGCCGCATTTACAGCTTCATTATCGCAGCTCTGCTGTCCGAAGTGAAGATTCTCGCTTGCCAGAACCGCTTCGCTGGAGGCATAGTTCGGATACATGCGCTCCCAGCCTCGAGGCAGGGTGCAGCCGTGGAAAATAACCATTATCCCAAATTCATTGGCATCCGTCAGAATATCTTCATACAGTTTCATGGTCACCTGCTTGTCTCCTCCGAAAAAATCCACTTTAATGCCTTTGATTCCGATGCTTTTCATCCAAGCCATTTCTTTTCTTCTGATGGCCGCATTATCCATTAGTCCTCTCGGGCCCTGCGGAGCATCATTCCAGTACCCGTTTGAATTGTACCATAAATAAAGCCCAACGCCTTTTTTTGCGCCGTATGCCGCTAGTTCTGCTATTTTATCACGGCCAATCTGCACATCCCAAAGCGCATCGATTAAAATGGTTTCATATCCCATCGCCGCGCTGAAATCGATGTACTCCTTCTGCACGGGAAACGTTGTGTTACTATCCATTTTTATTATCCAGCTCCAAGTCCCTTTGGTGTACTGGTATTCTTTAGAGGCCTCATATTTTGGCTTGACCAAGTCAAAAGGAATGGTGGTTTCAACAATTGGTGCCAATGTTTCTCCAATAGTGATAGTACGCCACGGCGTTTCTCCCGGAAGCGGAATTCCCGGCGCTGATGTTCCGTTTCCGTTGTTTTCTCCGGGCATCGGAAATCCGATTGAATATAATCCGTTCTCATGCCCGATCAGTCTGCTGGCGCAGTAGCCGCCGTCCACCCCTGTTTCAGAAATCAGCACCCATCCACCGTTTACTTTAAACAGGCATGGAAACGTGTATCCGTTTCCCCAGCCGTTTTTTCCCACTGCATCATCGAGAGCGTATGAAGTCTCATAACTAGGAGCTGTTCTCGCATATCCTGTCATGGGATTGCTTTGCGGGCACAGAAATGTCGCGGTTCCCTTAGGCATCAGAAATCCCGAAGCCTCTTCCTGGACCACGCAGGAAAACGTTTCCTTCTGCGGATACACTTTATATTTGAATGCCAGATTATTATTGCTTACCCTAAAGATTACATCCAAAGCCGGTCTGCCCTCTTTTGTGAACGAAAAAACAGCCTCGTTGGCCGTGTAATGCACGCTGCTTTTTTTAATGTTGCGCAGCTGATAGGATTCGTCAATTTTATTTTGGACGCCGTTTGCTTTCAAAGCCAGTCCGGAGCTGAAATCTCCCGCATTTGTCTTTAGGCCTAATGGAGATTTTTCTATAAATGTTTTTTCGTTGTAGGTTACGCTATACTGGGGCATTCCCTTATCTGCAGAAACCGATACTGCAAGCTTTCCGTCTGGACTTTTTACAACTGATTGGGCGTTTAGTTTTAAGAAACTAACTAAACACAAGAATATTATTTTTTTAAGATTCATAACCTTTGAAGATTTTTCTTTTTGTAATGATTAAACTCTTTTTACTAAAGTAGGATTAGCTAAAAATGTTATTTCGAAAACATCCAATAATCAAAATACATGATTTTTTCGGCAGCATTGCCTTTGTATATAAAATAAAGATCGTGCACTCCTGAAACTTTTTTAATGTCTGTTGTAACTAGAACCCATCTGTCATTTCCTCCCGTCATAGGAACTTTTACTGTTCCTATCAATTCTCCATCCAGACTATCCAATCTTATTTCCATAGACACATTTCCATTGTGCGTAGTACCTACTCGAGCCGTAAATTTTGAAGCGCCCGATTCACGAAAATCAACATCTCTGACTTTCGTGAAGGCATTGTTTTTCATGGCTGTAATAAAAACGCCAACTTCCTTATTCTGCATGGATTTTACATCTTTAGACCAAGCTATCGTTTCTGCTTCTGACTTAGCATAAGGATTCAGGGTTCCCATTCCTTTTTTGATGCCTTCTGTCATGTTCATTTCTTTGACTTTACCGTCAGAATTAAAAAGCAACTCTTCAACGGCTACAGATCTGGTAAAGCCACTTCCACCAGGCAAAGCTCCATTATGGTAAAAGAAATAGGTTTTTCCTTTAAAATCTACTACTCCAGGATGATTTGTAAAACTCGTTCCCTGTGTTGGCATTACAACCCCTTGGTATTTCCAAGGCCCAAGCGGACTTTTGCTTGTAGAATACCCTATGTGTTCAGAAATTGGTCCTGCAGCAAAAAACAGATAGTACAATTTATTTCTTTTATAAAGCCACGGTCCTTCTTCATAAGTGGTAGGTCTGCGCGGATCTTCTTTTCCTGTGCGCTTTCCAAATGATTCAATTGTGTTTGGAAATACCTTTACCTCATCAGTATAAGAAATCATGTCTTCATTTAATTTCACATAATGGCAAACTGGATTGCCCCACAATAAATAGGCTTGCCCATCATCATCTATAAAAACAGTCGGATCAATATCGGCGTCACTATTTTGCACCAAGGGTTTTCCTAACGGATCTATAAATGGCCCATACGGACTGTCTGAAACTGCAACACCAATCCCATTTCGGCCTTGATTATCTGTAATTGGAGCATACAAATAAAACTTGCCTTTTCTTTCTATGCATTGAATGGCCCAAGCATTCATTTTGGCCCAGCTAAAATCTTTATATGATAATACCGCACCATGATCTGTCCAGTTTACCATATCTTCTGTAGTGTACAATTTCCAGTCATTCATAGTAAACCAAGTAGAATCGTCTTCATCATGCGAAGTATACAAATACAATTTATTATTGTAAACCATTGGCGCTGGATCTGCAGTATAGCTTGTCTGTACAATAGGGTTTTGGGAAAAACCAAATACAGGAATGATAAATGCTGCTAGAAATTTTATTCTTTTTAAATACATTATATGATATATTTTCATTAATTATATTTTAAATCACCGTTAGAACTTTAATTAGAAGCTAATTCGTTTCTGAAATCTTTTCTTCAATTCGGAAATAATCAAAATCAGCGAAACCTCCAGCGGTTTTAGTAGCATAATTAAACAGTCCGAATCGGTAGCCCATAAAATGCGGAATTGTGTATGGCATCTTGATTGGTTTTCCTATGCTGATCCATTTTTTGCCATCTAAACTGTAATAAAACCTTCCCTGATCTGCTTGATTTCTAAAATCGCATTCAGCTTTAAAATATATTTTGTCCTGATTTAATGGTACACTTTCTATTTCTTTCGGATTTCCTTTTTCAGCATCCATCATCACAATTCTTTTTGCTCCTTGATTTACTTTTACTCCCACAAGACCAAAATCTTTTTGCAATAGCGAAAGACCTACAACATCTCCTTCTTTCATCTTTGAAAGTTCAAGCATTGTGGCTGCTGAACATACAGGACCAAAAGTGCGCTGTGTCAAAATATTTTTTACCTGCGTAAAACTGCTGTCTATTCTGGCTGTTTTTAATCTTAAATACCCCTTTCTTTCTTTTACCGACCAATTTGCATTGTCTGGGTTATGATTCCATTGCCAAACCAAAGGCAGGTCGCTTTCTCCGTTTTTACGATTAAATTCGTCTGAGTTTACAATTCCGGGAATTAAGCTTTTGTTGGCTGGAAGATCTAAATTTTGAGGCACTTTGCCATTTTCGCCCAATATTGGCCAGCCATTTTCCCATTTTACAGGAACCAGATATGGAATACGTCCTACGCCACCTGCGTCTCTAAATAAATACGAAAACCATCTGCCGTCTGGAGTATCAATGAGTCCGCCTTGTGCAACGCCTAAATCCTGCAGTCCGATCTTTCCTTCCCATGGCCCTGCAATAGTATCTGCTCTATGTACGATTACGGTGCGCATACCGTTTTTTGGCCAGCAGATATTAAACAGATAATACTTTCTGTTAATTTTAAAAAGCTGTGATCCCTCTGCTGGCAGCATGATATCACTCTTCGCAGGAGCATTAGCATTTTCTATTAAAACTTTTTTTGTCTCTTCCTTAACTCCTGACAAGTCTTCTTTTAATTCTACAATTTGAAGTTTTCCGCCACCCCAAACCAAGTAAACTTTTCCATTATCATCAAAGAAAAGAGAATGATCATGATAGGAATTATTTAAAACAATCTTTTTCCAAGGCCCTTTTTCAATATCTTTTGTAGAAAAAATATAGGTTTTGCCTGTTGTTCCCGAAAAAGTGCTCACATAATATACGCCATTATGATAACGTAGACTGCTCGCCCAAGAGCCTCTCCCGTAGTCATTTTTACCATGATCTAGATTCAAGCGATCATCATTATCTTCTAAGGTTTGATAGGCATAATTAACCAAATGCCAATTTACTAAATCCTTAGATTTCATAATCGGCACTCCAGGATTCATGTGCATTGTGGTGCTGCTCATATAGTAAGTGTCGTCAACCCTAATTATAGATAAATCGGGAACATCTGCAAAAATAATGGGATTTTGGGCTTTTACTTTTTGAGAATGACTTGTTACAATAGTAAATGTAATCGCAAAAAAAGCATAAATAAAATCTTTTGTTTTCATTGTTGTTGTTTATTTTCGGGATCTCTGAAAAATGTCTAACAGAAATATTATGCGTTAATTCGTAACAATTCTAAGCTGAGAAAACTTCGGACTTATTTTTCCTTCTTTTGCCAGAATTTTAATGTTCAGCACCTCCTTGTTATCTATTTTTATGTTGATGGTCTTTTTATCAAATGATGTTAATACCGCTGGCTTTTCATTAATTAAAATAGTAATGTTATCGCTATTGAATTCATCTAAAACACTGATTTTCAAAAACTGACCTTTGCTATTTTTGTTCAGCATTTGATAAGAGATATAAGCACGTGTATTTCGCCAGAACTTTCCGTCCTCGTAACCAGAATTGCTCTTTTCTCCTTTATACAAATGATCGACTTCTGGTTGCTGTTCACCACAGTTTATTTTATCTATAGTTTTAGCTTCAAGTGCCATGGCTTCTATTTCCTGCTTCTTCAGCAACTCCTGCTTTTCTTTATATTCTTCTTTAGAATACGTTTGAAAATACATTTGATAACGGGCATCATGAACTTCAAAAAAAGGCTCCAATTCTAATGAATCTAAACTGTATCTTAAGTTACCTGTTTCTTTAAGTTTTGAAATATAATCTGCTTTATCCCCAACCAATGCATAGGCCTTATCAAGGGGAATAAATTTTCCTCTAGCAGCATGTCCCATTCGGCTGTCATCTGCAAACAAGCCGTCTAATCCTTCTGTTGAAGTTTTGGCAGCCAATACAATTGGCCCTTTGACAAATGCACTCCAATTGGAACCATCTGGCAGATTTTCTAAATGTATTGACGTTTTAAATCTGACAATTATTTTATCTCCCGTTTTCCATTTTCTTGAAATCGAAACATATTCAGAGGTCTGAGATGCTATTTTTTGCTCTTTTCCGTTAACGAATATTTCAAAGTTTTCAGCCCATTTTGGATAACGGATATTCAAAGCAAAGTTTTTTGTTTTTTTTATTTTTAAAACTAACTCCGTCTGATTCTCATAAGGGAAGTTTGTGTTTTGTTCCAGCTCTACTCCATTTTCTTTCCACTTTAAAATAGATGGAATAAAAAGATTTACAAAAAGATCACTTTGTGTATGACTGTAAATTAATTCTCCATATTTTGTATGATTTTCAAGTCCCGTTCCTACGCAGCACCACATGCCTGTTTGAGGCTGAGAATAAACGCGATAATGATTTGGACGAATAGGCGTAAAATAAACGAAACCTCCTTTTTCTGGATGCTGGCTAGAAAGAATATGATTGTAAAGTGTTCTTTCGTAAAAATCTAGGTAATGCACATCATTTTTATCGAGAAACAAAGCTTTTGCAAGACGTTCCATATTGTAAGAATTGCAGGTTTCTGGGCCTTCATTTGATTTTACCATGCCGCTAAAATCGTTAACTGGATTAAAATGTTCTGCCACACTGTTTCCTCCAAATGCAACTGTTCTTTTTTGCGTTACATTATTCCAAAAAAACTGGACACCATCTGACCATTCTTTATTATCAGACAGTGCGGCAATCTTCTCAAAACCAACCACTTTCGGTATTTGAGTATTAGCATGAAGTCCTGTGAGTTTGTCTTCTTTTTGCAGTAATGGATTTAATAAAGCTTTATGCGATAATTTTTCGGCCGTTTCAAGATATTTTTTGTCCTTTGTAATGATATACAAATCGGCAAAAGATTCATTTATACCTCCATGCTCTGTTGCTAAAACTTTCTGAATTTGTTCATCCGAAAGTGGACGGATTAATTCTATAAACCAATCTCCAAGTTTTATTACTATATCTTTCGCTTGCTCACTTCCTGTGTATTGATAAGCATCAGTCAAACCCGCAAAAAGTTTGTGAATGTTATAAATCGGAACCCAAGTATTATTCAAACCAAAACTGCTTCCGTCTATGTCTCCTTTATGAATTCGATCCCAAAAAACTTTGCCTTGCGGAATGCCTCCAACATAGCCATTGCTATTTTTAGCCTGACAGCGCGCCAATTCTGAAAGCATATAGTCTAGCCTATCTTTAAGCTCTTTGTTTCCAGTAGATTTATACATCAGAGCTAAAGCCGAAAGGTAATGTCCACCTATATGTCCATCCAATCCTATATTTTCCCAATTGCCATAACGATCTGCTTTTGGCGGAAGTCCAGATTCCAATAAATAAGGCGCTAGAAGTTTGTCAGGATCTAATGCTAAAATATACTTAAGGTCTACATCTTGAGCATTTTTAAATGGTCCATCTTTTAGTTTTACTTCGCTTAAATCAAATAACTTCATTTGAGCCGATAAGTTGGCCCCCATCAATAAGGCGAATAGGCAAAAAAATATGTTATTTTTCATTAGAGAATTTAATTTTAATTATTTTATACTAAAAATATATTTTCTTTATCAGCTTTAAAATCTTTCTCACTAGTAAAAAGATCCGATAAATTTATTGGGCCACTCTTTCACTTTCTGGAGCTCCCAAATAAGAAGGTTTCAAACTACCAGTATCAATCAATATTTTTTGAAGCACAATTCCTGGGTCTAAAACCCTGAAACGAAGTGTGTGTTTTCCTGACTTCAAAATAGTATGTTTAGTCACAGAATGAATCATATGCTCTGCCTGCCATTTACCTAATTCTCCTTTATAATGCCCATTAAAATTGACCTGTTGCGGTTTTTCGCCATCAAAAGATATTTCATATCGAAGTCCTTTATTGCTATTAAAATTAAGCGTTGGAGCCAGTAAAAGTTCTACCTTAAATTCTCCCGTTGAAGCAAAATTGATTTCATATTCTACAAAGACATTATCATCTGTTGTTGGGTAAATATTTTGCGGAAATGTCGTTATTCCACTCAGTGTTTTTCCGAAATCTGGAATCACCTCCCAATGTATTTTTTTTGAATTATTGACTATAGAAAAGTGCTCCGCATGAATCGAAACATAACCCTCTTTTTCTGCAAAAACTTTCGGAACTATAATTTCGCTATCAGAAAGATATTTTACCTCAGGAAGAATATTTTTGGGACCATCGTGCCATGCTTTATAACCTATACGCATCTGATCCATCATGTGAGGCCATTTGCCCCCTGCAATTTCATTATTGTACTTGTTTTGAAGAATAGAATCGCGTTCAAATTTTACTTTAACCTCATCTGCATAATAATTGGCAAGATCGTTTTTTTCTGACGCAAGTTTTTTGTTTTTTGCCTGTGCAAAATACATTTCATAAAGATTGCAGCAAGCGTCTATAGGATACAAAACCAGCTGAAAATAAGCGTCTTTATATTCGTTCGGAAGTTCATTGTAAACTCTGTAAGCATCTAGTGCTAATTTTTTGTAATCATTAACAACCGTTTCAAATTCATTATAATTTTCTAAAGAATAGGTTTTGCTGTCCAGCATTTCTGGCGTAACACGACGATTAAATTTCGGATAGGCATTTAATAATCTGGCTATTTCTTTAGCATATTTGCTTCCAAATTGCGCTCCTGCCCAGCTTTCTGTATATTGAAATAAATTCTGAGAGTTGAAGTTTTTAGGATTCCAAGCCATGTCTAAAAAGAAGCTGATTGGGAATTCCATCGGTTTTAAATCACCAACATTTACAATCCAGACTTTATCGACTCCATTTTCATAACTAAGGTTCATTTGTTCCCAGACTCTTTGTATCGGACTGATGTTAATCCATTTTGAGTTTCTTGGGCCTCCAACATAGTCAAAATGATAATACATTCCGTAACCTCCTTTATGCAAGGGTTTAGAAAGATCTGGAAGTTTGCGGACATTTCCCCAATTGTCATCACAAAATAAAAGAATGACATCATCAGGAACACGCATTCCCTGATCGTAATAATCTTGAACTTCTTTGTACAAAGCCCAAACCTGAGGTGTTTTATTGGCGCTTTGCCCTGTTTCTTTCTCAATAATTTTGCGCTGTTCTTTTACAATATTTTCCAGCAAACTTATATTGGTGCCTTCGCTCATTGCTTCGTCTCCATCGCCACGCATCCCAATAGTTACCAGTTTTTCCCAATTTTTGCTTCGCTGAATCCCCGTTTTCCAGAATTCGTCTAAAACCGTTTTGTTTTTGGAATAGTCCCAAACATTCGGCAAATTATTTTTTTTAATATAACGTCGCCAGTCGGTTTGTGCCAAAGCCATTGGTTCATGGTGAGAAGTTCCCATTACAATCCCCATCTCATTTGCTAGAGGCCCGCTCGCCACATCATCGTCATAAAATGCATTTCCCCACATCGCAGGCCACATATAATTGCCCTTTAGCCTAAGTACTAATTCAAAAACTTTTTCATAAAACTTGCTATTAAAACCGCCAAAAGTAGCTTTTGCCCAGCCACTCAATGCTGGTGCTTCATCATTAAGGAAAATGCCTCGGTACTTTACAGCTGGTTCTCCGTCTGTGTACATCCCTTTAATGAAATAAATATTTTCTTTCTGTTTTACAGGCACATCAGCCCAGTAATACCAAGGAGAAACGCCAATCTGTTTCGATAATTCATAAATTCCGTAAATCGTACCGCGTTTGTCGCTTCCTGCAATTACGAGCGCTTCGTCTACACCTTTAAAAGGACTTCTAACGTGTTGTATGATGAATTTTTCATTCTTCCCTTTGAGTTCTTTTCCTTCGATTTTTTTTTGTTTAATTAAATCATCAATAACAGAATTAGATCCGATCGTTCCAATGATAATGAGCGGTGATGATGCATTAGGATTTTGGTTTAAAATAAGCGGACGCTGGCCTGTAACTTTTTCAAAATCGGACTGTAGATTATTTACAGCACGCAAAATGCCTGCATCTAAATTTGAATTTATCCAAAAAGAAATTGATAGCGATTTTTCTTTCAGCACCATAACATTCTGGCTTTTATCTTCTGTTATAAAAGGCTGAGAAGCTTTTGATAGCGTACTTGCTAAAACAAAAATCAAGGCGTATATAAATTTCAAATAGTTTTTCATCAGGTATTTTTTATCATTCATTTCAGATTCAGCTTATTTTAGATCAAAATCTTTGATTCTGCTTTGTGTTATTTGAATAAAAACTGTGAATACAGGAACAAATCGTGTCTCCATACTGGCCAAGTGTGTCCGCCTGGATATTCGCTGTATTTATATTTTATGCCGAATTGATCAAATTTCTGCATCATGATTTTACAATTCTCGTAAGCTATGTCTTCTTTTCCTCCCATCGAAATCCAGAAATCTTTTAAGTTAGCATTAATTGACTGCGCATTGTTTTTCATAAACTCATATTGAGGATCTGATAATTTCGGATTGTTTACCCACCAGCCTGAACTGAAAACGCCCAGACTTGAAAACATATTAGAGTTTTTAATTCCAGCGTAAAGTGTCTGCAATCCGCCCATTGATAAACCGGCTAAAGCTCTATTTTTGCTGTCTGTTGCAACTTTAAAATTGCTTTCTACAAAAGGTATGGCTCCGTTTTTCAGTTCGTTTTCAAATGCTTTTAAGGTTTCTTCTCCAAAACCTGCTATTCCTCCTGTATTGCCCATATTGCCATCAAGCATTACAATAAGCATTTTCTTTGCTTTGTTTTCTGCAATTAAATTATCCAAAATCAAATTTGCTTTTCCTTGTGTACTCCATCCTCTTTGGTCTTCACCACCTCCGTGTAAAAGATACAGCACAGGAAATTTTTCTGAAGAGGTTTCGTATCCTGGCGGCGTATACACATACATTTCACGCCATGAATTAGTTCCTTTTGAAAAGTATTTCATTATCCTTATCTCACCATGCGGAACAGTTTTCAATTCATAAAAATCACCATCTTTTTTCGGGATTTCTATTCCACTGGCCATGCGCCCCATTCCATAAAAAGTTTCGCTTGACGGATCTGCAACTGCCACACCATCAATCAAAAGCGAGTAATAATTAAATCCTCCGTTTATAGGGTCAGTTGTGACATTCCAGACTCCCTGACCATCTTTCTGCATGTCGTACTTTTTTCCAAGGTCTATCTGCACTTTTGATGCGTCAGGTGCATTGACTTTAAAGATTACTCTGTTATCAGGCAGAATCTGAGGATATTTGGCATTACGTATGTTGGTTTGAGCTGTGGCTCCTAAAACCGTATATTTTGCAAAACTTGATTCATCAACTGGTTTGAACAATAACTGCGAAAACATGTACAAGCTGTTTTTCCATACTTTGAAATCGTGAACTCCTGGTTCTAGATAATAGATGTGCGGGACATTGTTTTTGAATAAATAATCGTGTGTTCGTTTGCTGTTTTCCAGCAGCCAATCGTTATCTCCGCAAGAAATCCACAGCAGTTTCAGTTTCTTTTTGGCTTCTTCAGGATTTGGCACCAATTCTTCTGTTTTCTTGGTATTTGGAGCCGAAGAAAATCCGCCTATCCAAGCAAATTTATCTAGGTTTGTCAAACCGAAATTCAGAGACTGTCCGCCACCCATAGATAATCCTGCAATGGCACGATGCTCTCTGTCTTTGTAAACATTATATTTTTTTTCAATGAAAGGAATCAAATCCTTCAATAAATCTTTTTCAAAATCTGCAAATGCCTGCACTTTGTCTGGCGCCATTATATTTCCGGTAGCGCTGTCATCTTTCATGGCTCTTCCGTTTGGCATTACTACGATCATCGGTTCTACTTTTCCTTCTGCATAAAGATTGTCCAATATAATCTGAGGACTTCCACCATTAAGCCATTCTTTTTCATCTCCGCCAATTCCGTGCAAAAGGTACAAAACTGGATATTTTTTGCTTTTACTAAATCCAGGTGGCGTATAAATAGTGGCTTTTCTGCTTGTTCCAACTGTTTTTGAATCATAACTTACCGTTTCTACTTTTCCTGATGGAACTGATGGGTTTAACTGATCAAAACCGACTGGTGCTTGAACTATAAAAGGCTCATTTGGGCTATCTGATTTATAGCCTAATAATGAAAGCATTTTTTCTGCATAACGTTTTCCTAAATCTCTATATCCTGCCGAATTAAAGTGAAGGAAATCTGGAGCTACTGCGCAGCCTTTTGATGAAATTATATAAGAGGTTGGAATGGTTTGAGGAAGTGTTGCAATGATTTTATTCATGCTGGCGCATTTTCCTTTTTGTTCTTCATGAACGGTTTCACCTGAAAGCAACGGCACTTTTTTAGGATCAAGGTTTAGATCTTTCATCAGATTATCATATACTATTTTAACCTTTTTCGGCCATAGAGTATCGCCCGTGTTAGATTCTCCCTGATGCAGTAAAATACCTTTTATAACTCCTTTCTTTTGTGCAATTTTTGCCATTTCAACCAATCTTGCATACGGGCTGCCATTGTATTCCTTAAGCATGCCTAGCATCCATTCTGGTGCTGTTTTTACGTAATTTTCAACATTATTTTTATCAAAAAGCTCGATTTTACATCCTCCCACAGCAACATTTACCACTCCCACTTTTACATTTTTAGGAAGATTGGCTACCATAGTTCTTCCAAAATAATCTGTCAATGTTAATCCTGTTTTACATCTGCATAATGGTGGAATTGCAGTATACCATTTTCCCATTTCGCGATTCAAATCTGGGCAATTTACAGCTTCCAGAACCTGAAAACGAGGATCTACATTTATTTTGTCTTCAGCTTCTATCGGAGCAGCGCCTTCCATATTGGACTGTCCAAAACTTAAATAAACATGAAAATTTGGATCTTGAGAATATCCATTCAGTCCCTTTAAAAAAAGAACTGCTATTGCGAAAAATCTAATTATTGATTTCATGATATCTTGTTAAAGTTGTTTTAATACTAAATGGGATTTCACTTAAATAAATTTAAATCTATGACTTCGCCCATTCTTTGATAACCTAATTCATTAGGATGTAAAAAATCCCCATCATGCATATTTGATAAAATGGTTTTAGAATCGGTTTCCGAAGCCATTTCTTTATCAAAATCTATTACTGCATCAAAATGGTTATTTCGAATCCAAGCATTCACTAGATCTCTTGCTTCCTGTTTGAAAGGCGCGTCATAAAATGATTTTTGAAAAGGCAAAATCGTACAACCGTAGACTTTTATGTCTCTGGCGTGTGCTTTTTCTATCATAATTTTATAAGCATCTATAATTTCTTGTGCTTTTACAGGAGCATCTTCTGCACGTTTAATTCCGCCAATATCATTTATTCCTTCTAAAATCAAGAGCCATTTTGTACCGGTTTGCGAAAGCACGTCACGATCAAAACGTTCTATAGCCGTTGGCCCAAGTCCGCCTTTTACAACGCAATTTCCTCCTATTCCTAAATTTAGAACTCCAATATTTTGAGTTGCTTTATCGGCTGCTAGTCTAGCTGCTAGAATATCGGTCCATCGATTTTGTTTGTTTGTTCCAGAACCGCGTCCATCTGTAATGGAGTTTCCTAGACAAACAATATTAGATGCCTTTTTTGATGCCACAACATCGACGCCAACAATAGAATACCAATGATCTGTTTTTATGGCGTCCGAGAAAACATCATTATTGATATTGTCTCCCGATAAAATATAAGAGGTCGTTCTCGATCCTGGGTGTCCAGTTGTTTTTGGTGATGCAGCTCCATAATAAATGGTTATGGCAAGCCTCTGGCCTGGCTTTAATTTAAAATTCAGTTTATCTGAAAATACTTCCTGATTTGGATTTAATGTTACCCCTTGATTTCCGTTAAAACTCAGATTTTTTTGTGTGTTTTTATCAATCGCAGGAGCATCAAGCACATTGGCTATACTGACTTTTTTTAGAACTGTAGGCTGATCGCTGAATAGATTTGAAAAACGCAGACGAATATGCTCTCCTCCAATCGAAACTTTTATAATCTGACGAAGTGTATTTTCGGCCAAACCTGGGGCTGGAGGCATATTGTTTGGTTCTACAAGCATTGGTGCACAAGCCCACGATCCAACCCAATTTTCAGCTTTCGCCTTTTCAGAAGAATTTGCTAAAGGCTGATTGGTTTTACATCCTAGTATTAAAGTGAAAAGCTGTAATAGCAATAAATATTTAAAATATCTTTTTATCATTTCTACTAAAATTTGATGACTGCTGCTATTCTAAAAAATAACTCCCATAAATCATTTTTTAAATTGAAATAAATGGGAGTTGCAAATTTTATTTCGGATGTGAATTATTTGATGAAGTGGCATATAAACCCACCAAAGCTCCTGTAAATCCGCCTGCAACATTTGTTGAAAGAATATCTGCTGAAACTGGATTTCCAAGATTTTCAAAATCAGCACCGTTTAAAGCATAGCTAAACTGATAATTGTCGCCTGTTGCTTTAACTTGCAAGCGTATTGCTCCTTTCATTTCTATTTTTGCACTTGACACAATTTCTGATTGTCCTTTTTCTGTTCTTTCTAACAGTATATAGGTGTCTTTTCCTTTCTTAGTGATACCAAAAACGTAATTGTAGCTTTCGTTCTGCAGACATACAATTCCTGCCAGATCTTTTTCTGACTCTGGCTTATATTCTAAAGTTGTTGTAAAAGAAAAAGTATTATGCTGCTGTCTGTAAAATAAGGTAGAAGTTGGTTTTAGCTCCTTGATGTTTACAGCAAATGGCGTAATCTGCAAACCTTTTTTAACAATAGAAATAAAGTGTTCTCTTGGTCCGCGTAATCCAATCCATCTATAATCTAACTTCTGTGATGTAAAATTTTCTGTAAATGTAAAGTTGCCATTAGGGAAAAAACCATCTTTACCTGTTTTATTTACCACACCGTTTGGCATTTTTAATTTTGGCCCCATTGGAACTAAACCGTTCTCAAAAACAGGAAAGGTACCTGACCAGTCTACTGGCAGCATAAAAGTTTCACGTCCAGCATTTACTCTATCTTTTTCGTTTGGACGAATTCCTAAAAACACACCATAATATTTATTGTCTGGACCAAGGACTAAATCTGCATGTCCTGCCCAATCTACTTTGTTAGGTCTGTTTTGAGGGAAATATCTCTGTGTTAGAATTGGGTTATTAGATGCTGGTTTAAAAGGCCCTTTTGGACTATCACTAATAAAAACAACCTCACTATGATTTCCTCCTGTACCTCCTTCGGCACACATTAAATAATAATGATTGTCTTTTTTATACAAATGAGGAGCTTCTATCCAAATTGGTTTTTTAGAAAGATCAACTCCACCATCTACAATAATTTTATCTGTTCCCGGAATTACCTGATCTTTCTCTAAATCATATTCCCAAACTTTAATTACGCGATGTCCCTGGTACAATTCTTTTCCTTTATCAGGAGCATCATTATGCACGACATACCCTTTCCCGTTATCATCGAAAAAGATAGAAGGATCTATTCCGTTAAAAGCTAATCTGATCGGACTCCCCCATCCTTTTTTTGGGTCTTTAGTTTTTACAATGATATTCCCTAAACCGCCTGTAAAAGCAGTAACAATCATATAAAAAGTATCATTATGAGGATTGTACGTAATTCCAGGTGCATAAACTCCTGCACTGATTCCTGTATCATGAGGATTAAATTCTGAAACTTTATTTAATACCCCTCCCAAATCGGTCCAGTTTACTAAATCTTTAGAGTGAAAAATGGGAACTCCAGGAAACATGGCAAACGAAGAACACACCATATAATAATCGTCTCCTTTTCTTGTAATGGCAGGATCTGGATAACATCCCTGAAGAATCGGAGAATAAAATTCATCTTCTTTTAACGGATTGCTTTTGTAAATCTGGTCATCTCCTACGTAAGTTGCGTTTGAAAAGATTGGATCTTTACTGCTTTTCTTTTTTAGGATAGTGCTTTCCTGAGCCTGTGTAAGGATAGAGCAAAACAGAACAGCAACTGATATAAGAATCTTTTTTTTATTGCTCATTTTATATTGTTTGTTAAAGTAAATTTCGAAAAAATATTAAAAAGCCGAGATGGTTACTCCCGGCTTGTTTAAAACTAAATTAATAAACCCTAATAAGATAATTCATTACAATTGACCTTATTTGATTAGCATTAGTTTTTAGAAAAATAAAACTTAATATCCTGGATTTTGGTAAGCTGCTTTTTCATCAGCAGACATTTCCATTCCGTCGATTTGTCCTTGCGGGATTGGTCTTAGATAATGATGCGGATCAATTGTGCGGGTTACTACTTCTGGCGTATGCTGTCCGTAGTTAGATCCTCCGATAGAATATTTACCCGCAATTTCATTCCATTTTTGTGTTCTTACTAAGTCATACCAACGGTATCCTTCACCAAAAAATTCACGTGAACGCTCCGCAAGAATGTAGTTAATATCAATTACAGCTGGAGTTGCATTGGTCATAGCAGCACTATTATCCTGAATTTTAGCTGTATTTCCATTATTGTCCCATTTCCATTTTCCTGCTCTAGCTCTAAGTACATTTACAAGAGATCTAGCACTCCAAGATCCTGTAGCTCCTTTAACAGCTGCTTCGGCTGCAACCAAATATAATTCAGAGAATTTTGCTACTGGGAATGGTCTTGTGCTTCCTGCATTAGGTTGCCCTAATCCTCCAGCGTTATCTGTTCTGTAAGGCCCAAGTTTCCAGAAACCTGGATATACAATTCTACTAATGCCTTTTGGAGAAATCACATAATCTGCTCTTCCCGGCAATACTCCTGCACCTACTCCGCTGTCGCCTTGCCCAGAAGGATAAGTGATTGCAGTTGCTGGTTCATCATTAAGGAAGCTTAAAACAGCGTCTCCAGGTTTAATTGTCAAACCATTTGCATTCGTTAGAGTTGCCACGCCTGTAAGACCTGTTCCTTGAAGATTCCAATTTCCTCTGAAAACAGTTGTGAATGTTCCATCGTATCTTGAATCATTAGTCTTATCCGCAAAAGTGTTGGTAAAAACTTCAATAGGCGGCGCCATTCTTGTCCATGGGCGTCCTAAAAATTGATTCGCTTCTCTTTGTACTGAAGAAACTGCTGCAGTTCCGTTTTTACTTCTTATAGCAGTGTAGTTCCAAGTCACCATCCAACCTGAAAAGTTATCTGGAGCACCACCACTACCGTACGTAAGACTTGCACCATTGTAATATTCGCTTTCTTGCGTATGATCTGCATAAAGCATTACTTCCTTATTTCTGTCATTTGCTCCTGCATTAACATCATAATACGAATCAAGCAGTCCATAAGACCCAGGATTATTTATTCCTTCTACAGCCAAATCATAGGCCTTCTGAAAATACCACTGTGCATTATGTCCGTCAGGATCTGTTCTTGGAGTATCTGGATAAGTTGGAATATTATTTGGGTTTTCTAACCACCAAGCATAAGTAAGATATGCCTTTGCTAGAAATAATCGTGCTACAGTTTTAGTTACCGTACCTGTCAATCTAGGTGTATCTGGAAGATCGTTAACTGCTGTAATCAAATCTGGAAAAATGGCTTTTGTATATACTTCAGGAACAGTATTTCGTTTAGAATATCTTGAAGGTTTGCTGTTAAACTTTAATTCTCCAGCTCCTAAATCTAATGGCACACCTCCAAAAGTTTGCACTAAAAGAAAGTAATCAAACCCTCTAAAAAATTTAGATTCAGCAATTAAACTGCTAGCAACACCTACGGCTGCTCCATTTTCGATAATACCGCTCGCGGTATTGATATCATAATAAGAGTTATTCCACAAAACATCTGAACGGCTTGAAGTTGGATTAATGATACCCACCCCAGATAAATCGTGATCTTTAAAATTTCCGTCTGCACTTTGCGCATATGTTGCCTCATCTGTTCCTGTCTGGCATGCATTATAAAAATAAGCTTGTCCGTAAATCCAGCGTAAATGTGCGTAATGAGAAGTTAATCCCTGTTTAACTCCCTGCTCTGTTTTAAAGTAGCCTGGTTCATAAAAATCATGAGGTTTTTCCTCTAATATATCAGAGCAGCCGGCTAATGAAAGTAAAACCGTTGATCCTATAATTAAATTTTTAAAAATATATCGTTTCATGTCTGTATCTGATTAAAATGTTAAATTAAGTCCAAATAAATAATTTCTGGTTGCAGGAGTGTTTGTACCGATAACAGAAAATCTTCTCTGATAAGAGGCAACAGCCTGATTTTCGTCACCAAATGAATTCGTTTCAGGATCCATTCCAGATTTATCATGATATGGAGAAAATAAAACAAACGGATTCTGCACTGTGAAATAAAGTCTTAACTTGTCTATTCCTACATTTTTTGTAAAGTTTGGATCAAGAGTATACCCAAGAGTCATTGCTCTAATTTTTACATAAGAAGCATCAAAATATCCCATAGTTGACATATATTTAGGGTTATCTCCGCTTCTGATACCTCTCGGATTAGGGAATTCTCCGTCTCTATTATCTGGAGTCCAATAGTCAACATCTACGTTGCTTCTACGTCCGTTTAATAAGTTCATATAACTTGCTCCTCCATATAATGTGCTTATTAATACACCTCCGCTTTTAAATGCTCCTACTGCATTAAAATCAAATCCTTTGTAAGTTAGATTAGTATTAAAACCTCCTTGGAAATCAGGATCTGTTTCAATAATCTGGCGATCGCTTGCATTAATGGCACGGGTTGGCGAACCATCTGGGTTATATTCTCCGGTATATTTCACTTTGATCGATCCTACAACTGTTCCCTGCTGATTAATTCCAGTTGGTCCTGGCTCAAGAATTGACATATATGGATCACCTTCTTGCCAGATTCCAACCTTTTCATAATCATAGATTGAATTAATATTATATCCAACAAACCAGTTGTTTGCTTCATCACGACTAGCTCCTGATGCTAAAGCAACAAGTTTGTTTTCATTTTTGTAGAAGTTAACTCCCACAGACCATGTCACACCTTTAGGATTATCAAGAATAACTCCGTTCAATGAGATTTCATAACCTTTGTTTTGTGTTTCTCCCACGTTAGCCACATAACTGCTTACACCAGATGTTGCTGGAAGACCCACACGCTGCAATAGATTTTTTGTATTGGTTTTATAATATTCAACTGTACCAGATAAGCGGTTATTAAAAAATCCGAAATCTAAACCATAGTTCCATGTAGTTGAGAACTCCCATCCCAAATTAGGATTTGGAAGCTCAGTAACATATACTCCTGTTGAATTATTGCTTCCAAAATTGTATGGTCTTGTACTTAAAGCTCCTAGTGTTGCATAAGGAGCTACTGCCTGATTTGAAGTTTCTCCATACCCCGCTCTCAATTTCAATAAATTGACATGTTTAATATCTTTCATGAATGACTCATTTGAAAGTGTCCAACCAGCAGATACAGCAGGATAAGTTACCCATTTGTTTCCAGGAGATAATCTTGATGAACCGTCAGAACGAACTGTTCCAGATATAAAGTAACGGTTATCATAAGAGTACATTAACCTAGCCATATAAGATGTTAATCCCCATTGTGTATAATCCTGATCCGCAGGGTTAATTACAGCTTCTTCCTCGCTTTGCCCTAAATTGTAAAATTGAAAAGCATCAGAGGTAATTCCATTTCGAGTCACTCTCGAACTTTGTCCTGTATATTGTTCATTTGAATACAATCCAACAAAATTTATTGTATGTTTCTGTGCAAAAGTTTTATCATAAGTCAATAAATTTTCCAACAGCCATTGTGTAGACCAGCCGTTTGTTATTGCCGCATTAGAAAGTGTCGTTGGGTTTACGTCAAAAACTCCTTGACCTTCATAATATCCAGCATTTGATGTGCGTAAATTCAAACCTGTATTAAGTCTATATTTCAACCCTTCAACACCTGGAATTTTAATTTCTGCAAAAATGTTATTGTATGAACTGAAAGCCCTATTTAAATTCACATAAGCATCTCCTAAATTTTCAATAGATTTTCTAGTGTAAACCCACTGGTCATCTGCTGCCATGCTCACTGTTCTTTTCAAAGAACCATCTGCATTGTACGGATTAGCAAGCGGTGAAGTCTGCAAAATGGTTCCTGTTCCGATATTATCTCCATTTGTAATGCTGTAATTACTATTGGTGTTAAATCCTATACGAATAGATCGATTAATCTGCTGGTCTAAACCTGCTCTAAGGCTAAAACGCTCATAGCTTTGGCCAGGAAGAACTGATTCTTCTTTGTAATATCCTAAACCTGCATTGTACGCACCTGTTTCACTTCCACCCGAAACGCTAACATCATGGCTGATCATTTCGCCAGAACCGTATAATGAATCCTGCCAATCTGTATTTACATTTCTTTTCTCATCAACACCATCTACATATAAACCTGTATAATCACGAAGAGTCGCAAATTTAGAAGCATCCATCATAGGATATTTTGAAAAAACCTGTTTAATACCGCTAAAACCATTGTAGGTAAAAGTAGCTTTCTGATTTTTTCTTCCTTTTAAAGTAGTCACTAAAATTACACCGTTGGCTCCGCGAGAACCATAAATGGCGGTAGCAGAAGCATCTTTCAAAATATCCACAGACTTAATATCTGCTGGATTAATATCTCCTATAGAACCCGCAAACGGAACCCCATCCAATACTACTAAAGGATCATTACTACCAGTAAGAGATCTTGTTCCTCGAATCCTTATCTGCATTGCAGCGCCAGGTTTAGAAGAAGTTTGCGTCATCTCAACCCCTGCAAGTCTACCTTGCAAAGCTTGGGTAATATTGGCGGCGGGCACTTCATTTAATTCTTTTCCTCCTAATGATGCAACCGATCCTGTAACAGCCTCCTTAATTTGAGTACCGTATCCAATTACAACTACTTCTTTTAAGGTATTTGAGTCTTCCTCCAAAAGCACATTGATCTTGGTTTGTCCATTCACGCTAATTTCTTGGCTTTTAAATCCTATAAAGCTAAAAACAAGAACACCATTTGAAGGAACACTTATAGAATAATTACCGTCGAAACCTGTACTTACTCCGTTTTTTGCTCCTTTTAGATTAACATTCACACCAGGAATTGGACCATTTGCATCCGAAACTGTTCCTGTAACTGTTGTTTGTGCCTTAATTTGCATTGAGACCAAAAACAATAGGATCAAAAAACCGAAGCTTTTTATATGCTTCGATTTACTTGTAATAAAAAAATTATTCATAAAAATTGATTTAATTATTAAAATTGGTTTTTGTTAGTTAGTTATTTTTTACACTTTAAAAAGTTAAATCAAGTATTAACTTAATAAGTGTATTTATTACAAATATAGAAAAATATCTTGCAAACACAATCGGTTGTGTAATTTTTTATTGATAAGTACAAAAAAAATATACCTTAAAAAAATAGTTACTTCATATTTAAGCTTAAAAATATAAGAATATGACAAAACAAACTATAACGTTGTAGCTATCTTTAATGAAAATTATGTGTTCTTGGGATATTCTTAAAGAAAACATAAAAATGAAAAATTCTGTTTTCTAATCTAAAAAAAATAAAATTATTGAGATTGAAGGGCGATAAATCAACAAAAATTACCAGTAAAATCGTACATTACACAGTAATAATCTGATTTACCAATCATTAAAATTCTAAAAAACCATCTTTAAAACAATCGATTGTTTGTTTTCATAAAAAAACCTTTCATTTTCATGAAAGGTTTTTAAAACAAATTCTAAGAAATAAACTTTTTGCCTTCTAAACAATTGCTACTAAATTATTTCTATAAAAATGCACGATATAGTAACGCCAATCTTCGTAAGCTATTTGCATCTACTATACATTATAATAATAACATACTTAACGTTCTTTGGCTATCACATAACTCAAATTAGAATTAATGATTTTAATATTTACAAATCAAAATAAATTCCTTTAAAAATTAAAATTGAATTTTGCATTCCAAAATATTTCATGTTTTGGCACATTCAAACTATAAAATTCAGCAGCCCTGTTTGATACGCCCTCTTCTTTTTCAGCAAGACCGCGAACTAATCTTCTCTGCAAAATCTTTCTTCTAAAATTAGTCTTATTGATTTTAATACCTAATATTATTTCATACAAATGAATTACTTGAAGCAAAGTAAATTTTTCAGGCAAGAGATTGAAGCCAACTGCGCTACAGCAAATATTCTTTCGCAATTCCTTAATGCTGAAATCAATTACTGTCATATATTTTTCTTCTAAATCAGCTATATTGTGTACGTCAACCCAGATCACATTAGATTGCAATTCGTCATCATCAATTTTTTTTTCTTTGCTCACCATTGCATAATATCCGATTGAGATATTTTCGCGAAATGATGCTGATGAGTGATAGCCAAATGCTCGTAATTGTTCCAAAAAGAAGTCATCTTCTGAAATATATTTTTTCAAAATCTTTTGTGCTGTTTTTAATATTGTCTCTCCCTCCTCCAAACTGGCACTAGGCAATCTCCAGTTACCATTCGTTGCATCATTTTCATTTTTGACAAGCAAAACTCTTAGGCTTCTGTCTTCAAAACAGAATATTACACAGTCAATTTCTATTTTATTTTCTTGACTTAAATTAAAACCTACTCTCTCTTCTGAGTCTTCTTTTTTCATAGAAAATAAAATTAAACTCTTTTCTAATCAAATAATCTTCTTATTCCGTAGGGATCAATCGTTACGATCGAACCGTCTTCCAGATAGTCGATTTTAGTCACTTTCATGCTTCTCAAATGCGTCACCCCTTTTGAAAGGCTCGAATCATGGTAGAACAAATACCACTCGCCTTCCACTTCGCAGATCGAATGGTGCGACGTCCAGCCTATCACCGGATTCAGGATTCTTCCCTGATACGTAAATGGCCCGTACGGACTGTCTCCGATTGCATAGCAGATGAAATGCGTGTCTCCCGTCGAATACGAGAAATAGTATTTTCCGTTGTATTTGTGCACCCACGAAGCCTCAAAAAAACGGCGCGCATTATCCCCTGCCAGAAGCCCATTTCCGTTTTCGTCCAAAATCTGGATTTCTCTCGGCTCTTCAGCAAACTCGAGCATATCGTCTCTTAACAAAGCCACAATCGGCCCCAAGGCTTTTTCGCCCGCAAGAGGCTCTTCATTGTTTTCATGATATTCATTATTGCGGTATTTCTGAAGCTGTCCGCCCCAGATTCCCCCAAAATAGATGTAATGTTTCCCATCTTCATCTTCAAAGACCGCAGGATCGATGCTGTAGCTGCCTTTTATGGCTTCTTTTTCAGGAACAAAAGGTCCGACTGGCGAGTCCGAAACCGCTACGCCTATCTGAAAAATTCCGCTGGCGCGTTTGGCGGGGAAATACAGATAATACTTTCCGTTCTTATGTGCGGCATCGGGCGCCCACATCTGCTTTTCGGCCCAGGCAACGTCATCCACATGCAAGGCAACCCCATTGTCCACGGCTTCCGATGAAATGTCCTCCATCGAAAAGACATGGTAATCCTCCATTCCGAAATGGTCGCCGTTGTCGTTGAACGGAATCCCCGCATCGATGTCGTGCGACGGATAAATGTAAATCTTTCCGTTGAATACATGCGCCGAAGGATCGGCGGTGTAGATATGGGAAACTAAAGGCTTGGAAATT